>Ga0172377_10003849_pt1 | contig 15452 bp, 9 predicted proteins | sample Pumphouse3metaG_FD_119749 | JGI IMG/M metagenome (GOLD analysis project Ga0172377, IMG submission 119749) | Leachate microbial communities from a municipal landfill in Southern Ontario, Canada - Pumphouse #3 metaG | ecosystem: Engineered > Solid waste > Landfill > Unclassified | place: Canada...
TGAATTGGGATTTAGCTTGTTGCTAAATCCCAATTTTTTATATAAAACCAATAGATAGAAATATCTAAAAAAAGTAATGTTTAATAGTTATCCTGAAATATATGTCGGAATAGAGTAAAGAATATGATTTTGCAAATAAGAATATATTGATTATGCTATTAATATTTCCTATACCTTTACAAGGTAAATAAATTTAATATGAAAGGCATTATAACTTCACTTCAAAGGATGTCAATACATGATGGCCCAGGCATAAGAACTGTTGTTTTTATGAAAGGCTGTAACATGCATTGTAAATGGTGTCATAATCCGGAAACTTGGAGCAATAGACCTCAATTACAGTATATAAGAGAAAAATGTATTTGTTGCTGTACATGTACAAAAGTTTGCCCAAACAACGTTTTATCTGCAACAACTTCATCACTAGATATCAATTTCAAAGATTGCAATGCATGTGGCATTTGCTCAGAATCTTGCTGCACAAATGCTTTATCGATTGTAGGAGAATACGTAACTATTGAAGAGCTGTGGGAGGAGATAAAGAAAGATATGCCCTATTTCCAATCTTCTGGTGGAGGAGTTACTATCTCAGGAGGGGAGCCACTACTTCAGAAGGACTTTGTAAAAGAGTTTCTATCTTTTTGTAAGAACAATAATATAAATACGGCTATTGAGACAAATTTATCATTAAGCTGGGATATTATTGAAGAGCTGATTCCAGTAACATATTTATGGATGTGTGATTTTAAGATATTTGATAGCCATAAACATCGTGAATGGACCGGAATTGATAATACTTCGATTATAAAAAATATATCTGAACTTGCAACGAGAGGTGCTAATATACTTGTTAGGACACCTGTTATTCCTGGAATAAATGATACTGATGAGGAAATTGAAAAGATAAGTCAATTTCTATCCCCATTCTCAAAAACATTATCATATGAGCTACTCGGTTTTCATACATTGGGCTTCTCAAAATATGAATCTTTTGGAATGACAAATGAATTGGAGGACAAGTCCAGCTTGCCAGCAAAACGTTTAGAAGAATTAAAGAAATATACTTTTAAAAAGGACATATAATAATGGATATTTTATTAGAAAACAAGTTACGTGCATTACGTGCGAAAAAAATAGAACAGACAAAAGAGAAAATAGAAAAGGAGGGTCTTTTGGATGAGGATGATTATGGTCGTGTTGTACCTCCTGCTAACTTATGGAATATCATACCAAATCATAGTGATGGCTCTTTTTATGGGTTTGATGCTTGGGCAGATAATTTCTGCAGTTTAATGAACGTACATCCTGTATATGTTGATCCAAATGATGCTTTCGCTGGTAGATGGATGTATTTCATGTCTAAAATGAGAAAAAATAAGTGGAATCCTGATTACCCATATGATTTTCTTAAACCTAATATTGAGAAGTATAATATCATTTGTGGAATTGGTGATGATGCTCACTTTGCTCCTGACTACCAACTTGGTTTATCACTTGGATGGGATGGACTTATTGAGAAGATAGAGAAATACAAAAAAATAAATAATTCTGAAGAACAGCTGCATTTTTATGACCTTCATATCAGGTGTATTAAAGCGATTCAAGGCTGGATTCAACGCCATATTGATGAGATAGAGGTGATGATTCAAAATGAGGATGATGAAGTTAAGAGACAAGATCTTTTAGGTATGGTTGAAACCAATAAAAGAATAAAAAATTATCCTCCACAGACTTTGCGTGAAGCTTGTCAATGGATAATCTGGTATCATCTGGCATCACGTACATACAACCGTGATGGAGCAGGTGGACAGATTGATGCACTATTACAGCCTTATTATGAGAAAGATATTGCTGAAGGAAGAATTAATGATGATTTGGCAATTTACTATTTGGGTTGTTTCCTAATAAATGACCCAATATATTGGCAGTTGGGTGGTCCTGATAAAGATGGAAATGACCAGACTTCAAAAATATCTTTCTTAATACTAGAAGCAGCAGATATAATTAATACCTCTCTTAATATAACAGTTAGAGTATATCAAGGTCTTGGTAAGGATCTGCTTCGTAAATCTGTAGAGTATCTTGTGAAAAACAAGAATGGATGGCCACGTTTTTCTGGTGATAAAGCATTAGTAGAAGGATTCGTTAAGAATGGATATAGTGTAGAGTTAGCAAGACAAAGAATATCTGTTGGATGTAATTGGATGTCTTTACCAGGTTTGGAGTATACTTTGAACGACTTGGTTAAAGTAAATATGGCTAAAGTATTCGAGGTAGCCTATTTGGAGATGGTTGAACAACAAGAAGGCTATTCAACAGAATTACTTTGGGAGAAGTTCGAATATCATCTTGGAATAGCTGTGCAGACAGCAGCTGATGGAATTAGGCATCATTTGAAGTATCAGAAATATAATGAGCCAGAATTGATATTGAACTTGTTGAGCCATGGCCCAATTGAAAAGGGAAAAGATGTTTCTTCTGGAGGTGCAACATATTATAACCTATCAATAGATGGAGCAGGTTTGGCTATTGCAGCTGACTCCTTTGCGGCATTGGAGCAACGAGTTGAAAAGGAGAAGAAGTTTACATGGGAAACAATTATCGAAGCCATGAGTTCTAATTATGAATGTAATGATGGTGAGATAATAAGAAATACTTTGAAAAATAGCGAACATTATGGATGTGAGGGCTCTTTAGGTGAGAAATGGGCTCTACAGATAAGAGACTTATTCGTATCACTAGTAAGAAACCAGACTGAAGGTAATCATATTTTCATTCCCGGCTTTTTCTCATGGGCTAATACAATAGAATTTGGAGAGAAAGTACAAGCAACTCCTAACGGTCGTAAGAAAGGAGAACCAATTGCTCATGGAGCAAACCCTGTTCCTGGATTCACAGTAGATGGAGCTTCACTGGCTTTGGCTTCATCAATTGCACTTATTCAACCTGGATATGGTAATACTGCTCCTATGCAATGGGAATTAGATCCATCTTTTGCAAAAGAGAATAATGTTGAAATAATAGAGTCTATCATTAAGACTCATGTTGAATTGGGAGGTACTTTAATTAATGTGAATATTCTTGATAAAGATACACTCCTTAAAGCTCATGAAAATCCATCTGCATATCCTGATTTGGTTGTAAGGGTAACTGGATTTGCTGCTTATTTCTCAATGTTATCTCCAAAGTTTAGACAGTTAGTAATTGATAGATTATTAGAAAATTAAATCTTATACCTAATGAAACTTATAGAATTATATCAACATGAGAGCGAAGGCTATAATCCTTTACTAATAAGTCAAGGATGGCAAGTTGCAATATTGAATTATGCAAAGAAGGAATCACTTTATGAGATTGATAAATTGGATATCCACTATGAGACAGACGAAGTTTTCATCCTACTTGAAGGCAAGTCTGTATTAATAGCAGCTGATATTGTAAATGATGAGATAAAGTATGATTTGATAGATATGCAACCTAATATTATATACAATATCCCTAAGAATACATGGCATAAAATAGCGATGTATGAAGGTAGTAAAGTATGTATTGTTGAAAGAGATAACACTCATGTTGGTGATTTTGAATTCTATAATTTATCAGAGGAGCAAAAACTTGAATTGCAGAACGCAGTAAATAAAATATTAGCTTAAATCTATGGAAATACTAACTTATTCTGGATTCTTATTCATTATTATTTCTGGATGCTTTTCAGGAATATTCTCGACTTTCTTTAATAAAAATAAGAAATGGGCTTGGGAAAATAATTGGCTTGTATGGAGTGTTATGGCATTGATTGTTTGCCCATTCATCGCTGTTTATTTTACTATTCCTGATGTATTGACTGTTTATGCAAATCATCCTTCTACCACAGGTATAATTGCTGCGCTCGGTATTGCATGGGGTATTGGTGCATTATTGTTTGGAAAAGGAATTGACTCTTTAGGTATTTCTTTAGCTATTCCAATCATGCAAGGACTAATTAATTCAATTGGTACATTAGTCCCTTATTTAATGAACTATGATTCAACAGCTTCTCCATCTTATAATATCCCTATTGGTGTTTTAGTTATTTTGTTGGGTATAATTATATTTTCTAATGCAGGTAAAGAGAAGGAAAAGGATACAAAGAGGACTTCAAATTTCACTAAAGGGTTAATTATCTGTATTCTTGCAGGTATTCTTGGCCCTATGATTAACTTTGCATTTGTTTTAGGAGAACCATTACAAGAGACAGCGATAAAACTAGGTACAGAGAAGCTATTTTCCGCTAATGCTACTTGGGCTATAATATTTATTACTGCCTTCATAGTCAACATGCTTCAGTGTTTCTATCTTTTGAAAAAGAACAAGACAATAGGACTATATAAGCAATCTTCAATAATAAATTATGTATGGGCTGCTATAGCAGGAATTGTTTGGTATGGTAGCATTTTTTTGTACGGTATAGGCTGTAACTATATTGGTGATAATGCAGCTTCTATAGGATGGGCTATGATGCAGACTATTAGTATAATAGCTGGTAATGTAGCCGGAATTATGATGGGAGAATGGAAGGGCGCTTCTAGGGCAAGTTGGACTAAGATGTTAATCGGAATGTTCTTCCTTATCTTGGGAGTATTAATAATATCAATGAATTAAAATAGGTAGCCATGAATGTTGTAAAAAGATCGGGTATTTTACTTTTGTCATTCTTTGTAGTCAATTCATATGCAATTACTAAACAAGAAAAAACAAAAGAGAAGAAATCAGAATTAGTTGATTATGTCGATACAAGAATCGGTACACAGATTTGGAAAAGAGAATCAACATTAAGCGGACCGGAAGAGGCTTCTGGATTTGTATATCCAGGAGTAGGAACTCCTTATGCAATGATTCAGTTATCGCCACAAACAGCAAAAACTGATAGATGTTATTTCTCTTCACATCCAAAAATTCAGGGTTTTCGTGCTAGTCACTATCCAAATGGATCCGCTATGTCTGAATATGGTGCCTTTACAATTATGCCTACAACTGGTAGATTGATGGAAAGAGCTCATGAACGCGCATCTAATTATTCACATGATAAAGAGATAGCCAAACCTTATTATTATTCTGTAGAGTTGGAGGATTATAATATAAAGGCAGAATTGACAGGTGTTTCTAAGGCTGGTTTATTAAAATTTACATATCCAGAATCAGACCAGTCACATATAATCATTGACAACCCACGTAGTGAGTATGAGAACTATTTTCATGTAATTCCAGAAAGAAATGAGATAGAGGGTTATATTACCAATGCCGGTAGAGTAGGTAACCAAGGTTATACCGGTAGGGAATTTGCTTGCTATTTTGTGGCTAAGTTTGATAAGGCTTTCGATTCTTTTGGCGTTGTTCCAGAACCAGTATATTCAGACAATAAACTTTTATTCGAAAATGGATTCAAAGGTGAATTCTTTAATAATGATAAATTTGAAGGAACACCCAGTTATATAAGTTTTGATAAGGATGTAAATTTTGAGTGGGATGCATCACCAGCACCAGGTATTAAGGCTGATCACTTCTCTGTAAGATATACAGGTAAATTCAAAGCAAGGAAAACAGGTAAACATATCTTTTATCTGATAACAGATGATTATACCAGACTTTATTTTAATGGCAAGAAAGTAATTGATTCCCGCAAAACACATCGTCCTGCACCAGATTTATATTCAGTGGATTTAAAGGAGGGTGAGACTTGTGATTTCGTTATTGAATATGTTGATAATACAGGTAAAGCAAGTTTGAGATTTGCATGTCTAGAACCAGAAAGTCGTACTAAGGAACAGTTAGAAAAGATGGCATTGAAAGGTTCTACTGCTTCAGCTGTCTATTTATCTTTCAAAACAAAGAAAGGTGAAGTGGTCGTTGTAAAAGTTGGGACTTCATTTATCAATTATGAGCAAGCAAGAAAGAATCTGCAGAGCGAAATAGGATCAAAGAATTTCAATGAAATAGTTGTAGAGACAAAGAAAGCATGGAATGAATCTATTAGTAGAATTCAAGTTGAAACTACTGAAGAGAATAAGGAGATTTTCTACACTGCCATGCAACGTATCTCAATATTGCCTCGTAACTTAACCGAAGATGGATATCATTACAGTGCATTCAACGGTAAGATTATGCCAGGTGTAATGTATACAGATTACTCATTATGGGATACTTTCCGTGCACTTCATCCACTTTTAGTAATTCTAGATCCCAATAGGGTGAATGATATGATTACTGGATTGCTAAACTCTTATGACGAGGGTGGATGGATTCCAAAATGGCCAAGTCCAGGATATTCAAATATCATGTATGGAACACATGCCGATGCTGTTATTGCCGATGCATATGTAAAGGGGGTAAGAGGATATGATTTGGACAAGGCTTTAGAGGCCATGATGAAGAATGCAACTACTCCAGGAACTGGTATATATAAGGCTCGTGTTGGAATTGAGGACTTTATGAAATTGGGATATGTACCAACAGATAAATATGGCGAATCGGTTATTCGTACACTGGAATTCTCTTATGATGACTATTGTATAGCTCAAGTCGCTAAGGGTATGGGACGTGAAGATTTATATCAAGATTTGATGAAACGTTCTTTGAATTATATAAACGTTCTCGACCATGAAACCAAAATGATTAGAGGAAGGAATAGTGATGGTACATGGAGAGATAAGAAAGATATGTCTGTAAGCATATGGTCTAGAGGTACAAATAAAGATCGTGAGACTTATTACAGAAATATAACACTATTCGTGCCACACGATGTGCAGGGATTGGCAAACTTCATGGGAGGCAATAAGAAGTTGGAAGAACAATTGGATTATTTCTTCTCAAATAACTTCTATTATGTTGGTGATGAGTTCTCAATGCATTCACCATACCTATACAATTATATTGGAGCTCCATGGAAGACTCAGAAACTTATTAGGGATTTAGTAAAGAAGAATTTCACAAATGAGTTGAGTGGACTTCCAGGTAATGAGGACTGTGGTCAGTTGTCTGCATGGTATATTTTTAGCTCTATTGGCTTTTATCCTACGTGTCCTAGTCTGCCTATATACCAGATTGGTAGCCCATCTTTTGACAAGGTATCATTTAATCTGCCTAATGGTAAAGTTTTTACAGTAAAAGCCAATAATAACTCACCAGAAAACGTATATATACAATCTGCAACCCTTAATGGAAAGGTTTATACAAAATCATGGATTCATCATGAGGATCTAATGAAAGGTGGTATACTCGTATTCGAGATGGGGCCTAAACCTAATAAAAAGTGGGGATGCAAAAAAGGAGATATCTATCCATCAAATAGTAAACCAATCAAATAATATAAATGAAAAACTTATTATCAAATAAAATTACTTTGTTGTTCATCTTATTGATAATCTCAATTACAACATTTGCTCAAAAAGTTGTAGTTGCTACAGATATGAATATTGTAGGTGATGGACAAACATTGAATACTAAAGCTATCCAGAAAGCCATTGACTATTGTCATGCTCGGAAAAAAGGGGGCTGCTTAGTTTTTCCAAAAGGCAAATATCTTACAGGTACAATAGTCCTGAAATCTAATGTAACTATAAAGATTGAGAAAGATGCATACATTTTAGGAAGTGTAAATCCTTATGATTATTACTCTCTCGAAGAGGTTAAAGGAAAGGACAACTCTGCATTAGCTTTGATTGTTGCAAGTCATGCCAACAATATTAATCTTGTTGGTGAAGGTATTATTGATGGTAATGGTCGAGAACTTGCACTTAATATAGATAGTCTTCATCATATAGGTGAAAGAGTTGATCAGAACTATATAGAACGCTTGAATCGTCCTAATGAGACAATGCGTCCAAAATTATTCTTCATCTCTAATTGTGAGAATATACTTGTGGAAGGTTTGCAGTTGAAGAATAGCGCTTGTTGGGGCCTGTCATTCGATTTGTGTAAGAATCTTACATTGAAATACCTCAATTTAGAGAACCGTGCTTATTGGAATAATGATGGTATTGATGTGACTGATTCAAAGAAAGTCTTGATTTCTAATTGTTTCATAAACTCAGCCGACGATGGAATCTGTCTTAAGTCATATCATGTAGGATCATACAATGATGATGTAAAGATATCTGATTGTGAGATAATAAGTAGTGCCAGTGCTGTAAAGTTTGGAACAGCATCATGGGGAGGTTTCAAGAATATTGTAGTACGTAATATAAAAGTTAAAGATACGTTCCGTTCAGCTATAGCAATAGAATGTGTTGATGGTGGAGATGTTGACAATGTGTTGGTAGAAAACATTCATGCTGAAAATACAGGTAATGCTCTATTTATTCGTCTAGGACATAGATATAACGAGAAACCTGGTACATTGAAAAATGTGACGATAAGAAATATGTATGTAGATATTCCTTTCGGTCGTCCTGATGTGAACTATGACATGCGTGGACCATCTTTGAGCTTCTTCCATAATCCAATTCCAAGTTCTATAACAGGTATACCGGGTCATTATGTAGAAAACGTAACGTTAGAGAATATCGAAGTTTTTGCTCCAGGTAGGGCAAGTAAAGGAATGGCCTACATTCCTTCATATAAAATTTCCCAAATTCCAGAGAATATATCAAAGTATCCAGAGTTCTCTATGTTCGGTGAATTACCTGCTTATGGTATTTTCGTCAGACACGTAAAGGGTCTTAAAATGAATAATGTACAATACAAAATAAAAGCACACGATTTTAGACCTCCTTATATTTTTATTGATACTATAGATATAGAACAGAATTAATAGATACACTTAAAATCAAACTACTATGCAATTTACTATAAGACAAAAGATCACCTTACTTGATTGGAAATCAAATAAATCAGCGAACATATATTTTATTATTTAAAATCCTTTAATCTTATGAAAATTATGAATTTAGTTAATCTAAAGGAGTCGGATAATTATCCGATTCTGCAAAGAATCTTGTCGAAATGGAAAGTGTTTGTAGCTTCTATGCTTTTTTGCTCACTTTCTCTATCAGTATCTGCAGCGGGTGCTGATGTTGTTAACTCAACTCAAATAGCTAATGCTGCTCAGCAGAATAATGGAATTACAGTTTCAGGTGTTATTTTAGATGAAAATAATGAGCCTGTAATTGGTGCAAATATCGTTGTTGTTGGTACAACTAATGGTACAATTACTGACCTTAATGGTAAGTGGACTTTAAATGTACCTAGAGGAAGCTCTTTGAGCATCTCTTATATTGGCTATTTAACTCAGACTATTAAACCAACAGGTTCTAAGAAGATTGTAACTGTGTTGAAACCTGAGAATAAAGCTTTGGATGAAATCGTTGTCATTGGTTATGGTAGTGTTAAGAAATCAAATTTGACAGGTTCTGTTTCTAAAATTTCTGAAGAGTCTGTTAAAGACCGTCCTATTGCTACTCTTGGTGAGGCATTCCAAGGTCAGTTAGCCGGTGTAAGTTCTTCTGCTAGTGGTGGTGGTCTACCAGGTAGTGAACTTTCTATTCGTATCCGTGGTATCAATACTATCAACGGTAAGAGTAACCCGCTTTATGTAATCGATGGCGTTCCACGCGACAACATGAGTGATATCAACCCATCAGATATAGCTTCTATTCAAGTATTGAAAGATGCATCTTCTACTGCAATTTACGGTTCTCGTGGTGCAAGTGGTGTTATCTTAATTGAAACAAAACAAGGTAAAGGTAAACCATCTGTAACATTTGATGCATATTATGGTTTCCAAAATGCAGAAAGAAAAATGAATCTTATGGATGGCCCAGAATATGTAGCACATCAGATTTATATCAGAAATGTTAACCATTTGCGTGAAGGCGGTTCTATGAGCGACCCTATGTCAGCAAGAAAAGCAGCTAACCGTATTCCAGATTGGTGGTTGACAACTGATAAATTTACTAACTGGCAAGATGAAGTTCTTAGATTAGCACCAATTCAAAGCTATCAAGCATCAGCTTCAGCTAAGAGTGATATGGGTAGTATCTTCCTTTCTGCTGGTTACATGGATCAAAAAGGTATTGTCGTTGGAACTGATTACACAAAGACAAATGCTCGTTTGAACTCTTCATTGAATATAAGTAAAGATTTCAAGATCGGTCTTAATATCGGTATCTCACGTTCTGTCCAGAATATGGGTGGTGGCGGAGGTAAGGAATCTCCATTGCATCATGCGTTGATGATGTCTCCATTGATAGGTGTTAACGAAGCTACACGTGATATGGGTATGCCATCATCTACTGAAGTCGGTGAAGTATTCCCAAATCCTCTATTGCGTTTACAAAATACTTTAGATCAGAACGAATATACTCGTTTGAATGCATCACTTTGGGGAGAATATACTATAATGGATGGTTTGACATTCAAGACTATGTATAGCAATACTTATGATGCAAGAAAATATGAATATTTCTTACCAGGAAACTTAAACAGTAACGGTTACAAATCTTCTGGTGATAGCAATAGCTTTAGAACAGACAACTGGACTCTACAAAATACATTGACTTATGACAAGACATTCGCAAAAAAGCATTCTGTAAATCTTTTATTAGGTCAGAGTGCAGAAAAGCAAAATTACTTTGATATCGTTGCTGCTGCTACAGGTTGGCCATATGAAAATCTTACTACATTGAATTTGGCTTCTACTCCAACGACAGCTACTACATCTAGAAATGCATATGCAAACGCTTCATTCTTTGGTCGTGCAAGCTATAATTATGCAGAAAAATACTTGATTACAGCTAGTGTTCGTCGTGATGGTTCTTCACGCTTCGGCCGCAACAATAAGTGGGGTACTTTCCCTTCATTCTCTGCTGGTTGGAAGATTAACGAAGAGGCATTCATGAAGAGCGTAAATTGGGTTTCATTACTTAAGTTACGTGCAGCATGGGGTAAAGCTGGTAACGACAACATGGGTAGCAACTATCCATCAGTAGCGGCTTTAGGTACATACAATACAACTTGGAATGGTGCTTTGGTAGCAGGTGCTGCTCCATCTAATATGCCTAATCCTGATTTGCAATGGGAGGCAACAAAATCTTTGAACTTCGGTATAGATTTCTCTGCATTCAATAATCGTTTGCAATTAAATGTTGACTATTACATCAATAATACAGAGAATCTTCTTTTCTCAATGCCAGTTCCTTATACAACAGGATTTAGCTCATTTACAACAAACATCGGTTCTGTAAGAAACTCAGGTATTGAAGTCGATATTACTTCATACAATATTAATAATGTTTCATTCAAATGGAGCACAAACTGGAACATCTCTCATAACAAGAATGAAGTTACAAACATGGGTGGACAGCAAGTTATGAACGTAACTAATTGGAGACAGCAATATCGTACAGAGATTGGGAAACCTCTTAGCCAGTATATTGCATATAAATCAAATGGTTTGTTGACAAAAGATTGTTTTGATGTAAACGGTAAGGCAATAGTTCCAATCTTGGCCGGTCAAGAAGAAGGTAATGTTAGATATGTAGACCAAAACAATGATGGCAAGATCACTTCTGAGGATATGGTTGTATGTGGTAATAACTTCCCAGATTTGACTTATGGTTTCACAAATAAATTCAGCTACAAGAATCTTGAATTGAGCGTATTGTTACAAGGACAAGTTGGAGGAGAAATCCTTTACATCGGTGCACGTCATAATGACAATGGTAATAGTACACGTAACACATACAAACACTGGTTGCATGGATATAAGATAGATTATGAAGCAAAATACGGAGCTGGAGAAAATCCTCTTCCATTGGAATATATGAAAGAACATGGTATTGATATGTCATGGGATGGAGAAACACCTAACGATTTCGGACAATCAGGTGGTGGTATGGTAGATGACCGTCGTATTTACAGCGCAAGCTATCTTCGTATCAAGAACATTACTCTAAGCTATACTCTTCCAAAGAGACTTCTTCAGAACACATTGTTGAAGAGTGGAAGAATCTATGGTTCTGTTGACAATGTCTATACATTCACAGATTATCCAGGATTTACTCCAGAATCAGATACTAATGGTAACGGTACAACAGTAATAGGTTCAGACTATAGTACATATCCATTGAGCCGCCGTTTCATCGTAGGTGTTAATTTAGTATTTTAAATAAAAAATTGAACAATATGAATAATTATATAAAATCATTTGCAATCTTCTCTCTTTGCATTTCATCTCTTGCTTTTACAGGATGTAATGATTTCTTGGTAGAGAATCCACAATCACAGTATACAGCTGATACTTTTTATAAAACACAATCAGATTTTAAAGTAGCTATTGCTGGTGCTTATGCTCAACAGCAAGACTTATTCAATAATTTAGGTGGCGTGTTCCGTCTATCAATTACAAGAAGTGATGAGACTGTAGTTGGAGCGAATTATGTAGATGAGAATGATAAATTCTTGGATGATGCTACAGGTTCCGCTATACAAGATTTGTGGACTGGTTTGTATAAACTAGTTTATAGAACAAATGCTATCCTTGATAGAATTGATGATGTTGAATTTACAGATGCTCAAATGCAAAAGAGTATTAAAGGTGAAGCTTTAACTCTTCGTGCTTGGGCATATTATACTTTAGATACATCATTCGGCGGTGTTCCTTTGATTGATAAAACATTAAGCACACCTGAGACAAAGAAGGTAGCACGTTCTACACAAGAAGAGACATTTGCATTTGCTGCAAACGATTACAAGAATGCTATTGCTCTTCTTCCAGAACAATGGACTGGTGAAAATATTGGTAGAATTACTAAGTATGCAGCAGAAGGTGGACTTGCACGTCTTTACATATTTCAATCTAAATTTGCTGATGCTTTACCATTATTGAAAGATATCATAAACTCTGGTAAATATAGAATGGCTGATAAGTACGAAGATTGTTTCGATGATGCTTTCGATAATTCTCCAGAACGTTTGTGGGAAGTTCAGTTCATTAATGGTGGTTTAGATGAAGGTAACATCCTATGTAATTCTTTCTTACCTGAAGGGTACAAAGGTGATCTTACGCCTTTCTCTGGTGCTTCTGCATTCTTAGAGGTCTCTTCTGATATGGTTAATGCTTATGAACCAGGTGACTTACGTAAAGATCAATCTATTGTAACTAACATCACAGTTGGTAGTAGCGTACGTACAGAATGGTTTATCCGTAAATGGTTACATTATACAGCTACACCTGTAAACAATAATGACTTTGCTATAAACTTACCTATCATAAGATATACAGATGTTATACTTATGTGTGCTGAATGTTTAAATGAGCAAGGTTACCAGGCTGATGGTGAGGCATTCGCATTACTAAATAGCGTTCGTTCTCGTGCTGGCTTGAGCCCATTGACTTCTAGTACAGTAACTAATAAGGATGAATTCCGTAAGGCTATCATGCAGGAACGTCGTGTTGAGTTTGCTTTTGAAGGCTTACGTTGGTGGGATCTAGTACGTTGGAATACAGCTTTGGAGACGATGGATAAATTCCTTAAATTAGACGAGAACCAGGGTGGTATTTACAAGATGGGTAGCAACGATCGTAAGATATATGCAATTCCAGCTCAGGAAATAGCAAATTATGGTGATGAGTCAATCATGTGGCAAAATCCAGGTTATTAATTTTTCATCATAGTATATAATAATCTCAGGAGTAGAGCCATTAGGCTCTCTCCTGAGATATTGTGATTATTTAATGTTTATAATAGATAAGATTATGCATAACTTTCTAAAAACAGTATTCATTTTAGTTATTCAACTCTTTTGTCTCAGCGTAAGTGCTGCTGAAATTTATGACTTAAGATGTGATAATTTATCTAATCCGTTAGGTCTAAATGATGTAAATCCTATGTTAGGTTGGAAAGTTAAATCAACTGTTAAGGCTGATTTCCAAACTCATTATCGCATAATCACAGCTACATCTATAGAAAAATTAAATAATAACATTGGTGATTTATGGGATACTGGTAAAATAAAGTCATCAGAACAGGTCGCTGTAAATTATAGAGGTATCGCATTAAAATCTGGCAATATTGTATATTGGAAGGTAAAGATCTGGACAGATAAAGCAAAAGAGGTGGAATGGAGCAAGCCTGCTTATTTCACTATAGGATTAAATGATAAATCAGATTGGAAAGGAAAGTATATATGTTTCAATCCTGTTGGTGTGCGTAAAATTGATTCTCCTTTATTTTGGAAGAAGTTCAATGTAGTACACAATAATAATAAGTATATGCTTCATGTCAATTCCTTGGGTTATCATGAAGTCTATCTAAATGGACAAAAAATAGGTGATGCTGTACTTCAGCCAGCCGTTTCACAGACTAATAAACGTTCATTAATTTGTACATATGACCTGACTGATATGATAAAGTCAGGTAGAAACGATATAGTAATATGGCTTTCGGAGGGATGGTTCCGTACTGATGGAACAGACAAATTATGTCAATACCCAACTGTTAGGGCTCAACTTCAAGAAATTAATAATTTGGGTGAGGTAACAAATATCCTTTATACTGATGATACTTGGTATGCACGCGATAGTGGGTACTCATCGACAGGAAGTTGGAGACCTTTTGAATTTGGTGGTGAGATTGTGGATGCTAACATTGCCTTGGAAGATTTTACAACTTCTAAACTAGAACACAGTGTGTGGGGAAAGGCAAATAGAGCAAATGTAGTAGATCATTTAGCTACACCTCAAATGGTTCAACCTACACGAATAATGAAGACTATTTCTCCTGTGTCAATTAAGCGTTATGGAGAGGACAGTTGGATGATTGATTTTGGAACTTGTTTGACAGGATTTGTTGAAATAGGATTTCCAACTTTAAGCAATAACCAGAAGATAACAATTGAATACTATGACTATCTTGAATCAGAGGATAAATTCCCTGAAAAGAGGAGAGGGTATTTCAGTGACATATATATAGCATTAGGAAAAAATAGCGAACATTTATAAATAAGTTCAATTATCATGGTTTTAGATATATAAAAGTCAGTGGACTAAGAGCTAAGCCTGCTGCCAATAATATCAAAGCTCATCTTATACATACAGACTTTGAGAATAGTTCAACTTTTGAGAGTTCGGATCAAGATTTGAATGCTATTCACAATATGATACATTATACTATCAAATGTCTTACTCATGAGGGTTATATGGTAGACTGTCCTCATTTAGAACGTTTGGGCTATGGTGGTGATGGTAATGCATCTACTCCTACTCTTCAGACCATGTACAATGTCTCCCCATTAATATATAATTGGGTTCAGGCATGGATTGATGCTCAGAGAGCAGATGGTGGAATGCCTCATACTGCACCAGCTCCTTATGGTGCTGGTGGGGGACCGTTTTGGTGCGGCTTCTTTATTATTGCTTCTTGGGAAAATTACGTATATTATAAAGATTCCCGACTGATAACTGAATTCTACCCACA
>Ga0172377_10003851_pt1 | contig 15451 bp, 12 predicted proteins | sample Pumphouse3metaG_FD_119749 | JGI IMG/M metagenome (GOLD analysis project Ga0172377, IMG submission 119749) | Leachate microbial communities from a municipal landfill in Southern Ontario, Canada - Pumphouse #3 metaG | ecosystem: Engineered > Solid waste > Landfill > Unclassified | place: Canada...
ACTACTTATTATAGGTCTTGGTACTTTTCTTTTTATGCTTTGGGAACCTCATTTAGAGGGTAGAAATGTGAATGCATCCTGGTTCGATATTTACTTTAAAGACCCATTTCTAGCCTATGTATATAGTGCCTCTATTTTCTTTTTTATGACGTTAAGTAATTTTTTTACCTTTTTAACTCATAGTAGATTAGGAACAATGTTCTCGTTATCTAGCGTTAGTTTATTGTATAAGGCCAAAATCTACATAGGTATACTTGTTCTTTTTATTATAGGGGCTGAGGCTTATTTTATCTTTTTTCAGAAAACTAATGAAGATATTGCTGGAGGAGTTGTGTTAGGTGTGGGAATGCTTATTGTATGTCTTATTACTGCATTTTTCACGAATAGTTTAGAAAAGAGAATCAGAAGAAAACTAATGGGTTGAAATTTTATCATAGGGTTTACGTAAGAATATAAATAAAAAACGAGACATTTTAATCTAGATTAAAATGTCTCGTTTTTGTGGGTGTTGACGGATTCGAACCGCCGACCCTCTGCTTGTAAGGCAGATGCTCTGAACCAGCTGAGCTAAACACCCCTTGTTTTTATTAACGTTGCAAAGGTAAAGTAAATTTTGATATACTCAAATAAATAATGAGTTTTTTTATTCTGAGACCCACTTTAATAGAGGTGTTTTTTGAATAAGAGGTTATAAATGGGGTTTTTTATGTACTCTAAGAGTTTACTATTTGATTTCTGTTTGATGTAATAAATTTCAAACTTTTATAGATTTATCATTTTTAGGGATTTATGTTTATTTTTGAAAAGATTGGCTTGTTGGTAAATTTTCAAGACAAGTGGATTTTGTACTTAGATTTGTTGTTGTTTTAATATTGGACTGTTTTAAGCTGTAGAAGGAGCTGTTTATTATGACCTAGTTTTGTTGATGTTATGACTAGGTCATCTCTGTTGTTTGACTAAGACCTTTCCATGGTAGAACCCAAACCGAATATTTTTTATTTCCTTTTTTGGTTTTATAGTTATAATTATTTAATTTTATTTTACAAAAGAGTGTTGTTTTTTGTAGTTGCCTTGAATCATGTAAATATAGTTTGTTTGTTATTATAATAATTACTCTATATTGAGAAACATTCTTTCTCTTCCATTTTGTGCTACTCTTTGGCATAGCATAGAGTTATCTTTGTATATATGTTTAATTTATAATACCAGTTTTTATGAAAAAAATAGAAAATGTAGGTTCCTATAAAATGTATTATTCCCGCTCTAATTTTTGGAGAAAAATAGCTAATGTTTTTAAAAAAGCAGGAGAAAAAGTTATTTATATTGCTTTGCTGTTATATTATGTTTTAAGTGATCCAGATGTATCAAAAGCAGATAAAGCAAAAATATATGGGGCATTAGGTTACTTTATACTTCCTCTTGATTTGATACCAGATGTTATTCCCGTTATAGGATATACTGATGATCTTGTGGCTTTAGTCTGGGCTTTAAGAACTGTGTATAGTAACATTACACCAGAAATAGAATGTAAAGCTAAGCAAAAACTATTTGAGTGGTTTGATAGGGTTGATAGTGAAGGATTAGATCGATTTATTAGAAACTCAATACTAAAATAATTTTTGTGTATTGTTAGTTCTATAGCGAAGGATCATGATTTGTTTTATAAGTATGTTTGGTTAGTTGTGATTTAAGCAATACTTCTATTTCATGGTAGTGAAATTAAAGTATTGCAGCTATTTGGTTGAGAGGTGAAGTGAAAAGTATAATAGAATTAGGATACTATCTGTTTTTAGCTTATTCTGTTTTACTCATAAAACACTACTTTATTATAGATCTCCTATTTTTCTAATAAACTCTAAAGCTAACAAACAGCCAGGTGCTACCACATTACCGTGATTAAAGCCTTTAATCTCGTATAAAGAGACTTGTGCACCTAAGGATTTAAGTATAGCTTCTAAATGTGCATTTTCTTCGTAGCGAGCTGTCATTTCTAGTTTTCTATCTCCTGTAATTAATACCATAGGGGGGACATCTTTTCTAGCTTGATTAAGAGGTGCGTATTGGTCGATGATAGGTATTTCGGTAGGAATATTTCTTTCTTTACGTATCGTATAATGTGTGTTGGTCTGTCCTGCTATGGGAATGGCACCTTTAATGGTGTTTGCATTGATATTGTGTTTTGCTAAATAGTTAGCATCTAATGTAACCATAAGAGTTAGATATCCTCCAGCTGAGTGTCCAGATAGATATATTTTATGAGTGTTCCCACCATATTTTTGGATATGTCTGAAAGTCCAGGCAACAGCTTCTGCCGCATCCTCAATGTAGGCGGGGTGAGTTGCTTTTGGACTTAGCCTATAGTTAACAGAAACTACAGCAATACCTTGTTCTTGAAGTTCTTTTGGAATGTCTTTTTCACCTCCTTCTAATCCTCCTCCATGAAACCATATGATTGTTGGGAAATCTTTTTTATCTGTTGGGTAGTATATATCTAATTTACAACGCTCCTTTCGGTAAGAGTTTGTTTCTGTTGGTTCTATGTAAGATATGTCCTTATCCAATTTATACTGCTGTGCATAACTTGAAAAGAAAAAAGATATAAATATAATAAGTAAGATAAGTCGTTTTTTCATGGTTGTCCATTTATTCATAACCTAGGGTTAATTATAGTAATATTCAAAGCTAAAAAAAGAGCTATAAAAGGAAAACCTTTTTAGCTCTTTTTTAATGAAATAACTTATTCTGTTAAATGATTAACAGCTTATGTTTGTTTACTTATCTTCCTTTTCAGGACGAGGCAATAAAACTTTTCTAGAAAGTTTAAATTTACCTGTTCTAGCGTCAACATCCATAAGTTTTACATTAATCTTATCTCCCTCATGAATCCCAGCATCTTCTACTTTATCAAGTCTTCTCCATTCAATTTCAGAGATGTGAAGTAGTCCATCTTTATTTGGAAGGAATTCAACAAATGCACCATATGGCATGATAGAACGCACAATGCCTTCATATACCTCACCTACTTCAGGAACAGCTACAATAGCACGAATCATACGCATTGCATTTTCTATACTTTGCTTGTCGTTAGCCGTTACCTCAATGTGCCCCTGGTTGTCTATTTCTTCAATAGTGATTATTGTATCTGTTTCCTCTTGCATATTCTGGATGATTTTTCCACCTGGGCCAATAATTGCACCAATAAACTCTTTAGGAATATCTAAAGTTTCAATGCGAGGAGCATTGTCTTTAAGATCGGCACGAGGTTCAGCCAAAGTTTCTTTTATCTTCTCTAAGATATGAAGACGACCATCTTTTGCTTGCTTCAGAGCTTTTTCAAGTATTTCAAAAGATAAACCATCAACTTTAATATCCATTTGAGTAGCAGTAATACCTTTAGTAGTACCTGTTACTTTAAAGTCCATATCACCTAAGTGGTCTTCATCTCCTAAAATATCAGAAAGAATAGCATATTTATCTTCTCCTGGATTTTTAATTAATCCCATGGCAATACCAGAAACTGGTCTCTTTATCTGAATACCACCATCCATAAGTGCAAGAGTACCAGCACATACAGTTGCCATAGAAGACGAACCATTAGATTCTAAAATATCAGAAACAACGCGTAGTACATAAGGGAAGTCATCAGGTAGCATACCTTTAAGTGCACGATGTGCTAAGTTACCATGACCTACTTCTCGACGGCTTACCCCTCTTTGTGGACGAGCTTCACCTGTAGAGAATGGAGGGAAGTTGTAATGAAGTAAGAAGCGATCTTTACCTTGGTCAAGTACTTCATCAATGATTTTTTCATCTAACTTAGTACCTAAAGTAATTGTAGTTAAAGATTGAGTTTCTCCACGTGTGAAAACTGCAGAACCATGAGAACCTGGAAGGTAATCTACTTCACTCCAAATAGGACGAATTTCTGTTGTTTTTCTACCATCTAAACGTTTTCCCTCATCTAAAATACTACGACGCATTGCTTCTTTTTCTACGTCATGATAATAACGATTAATTAGAGCTTCTTTTTCTTCTAACTCTTCTTCTGAGAATTGCTCTTTAAATCCTTCAACGATAGCATTGAAGTTTTCTTGGCGCTCATGTTTGTTTGCATTACCAGAGCTAGCCACTTCATATGCTTTATCGTAACATGCATCGTGAACTTTTTGTTTCAGCTCTTCGTCGTTTTCTTCGTGACAATATTCTCTTTTTACTGTAGCGCCAACTTCTTCAGCTAATTCCATTTGAGCTTTACAATGAATTTTTATTGCCTCATGAGCAACTTTCATTGCCTCTAGTAACTCTGCTTCAGAAACTTCATCCATTTCACCTTCAACCATCATGATGTTTTCATAGGTAGCAGCTACCATGATATCCATGTCAGCTTTATCTAGTTGTTCAAAAGTAGGGTTAATGACAAATTCCTTATTTACGCGAGCTACACGCACCTCAGAGATAGGACCATTGAAAGGAATATCTGAAACAGAAAGTGCAGCTGAAGCAGCTAGTCCAGCTAAAGCATCAGGCATATCAACACCATCAGCAGAATATAGTGTAATAGAAACAAAGACATCAGCATGATAATCGTCAGGAAATAAAGGACGTAGAGCACGATCGACTAAACGGCAAACTAAGATTTCATAATCTGAAGCTCTACCCTCTCTTCTATTGAATCCGCCAGGGAAACGTCCGAAGGCTGAAAATTTTTCTTTATACTCTACCTGTAAAGGCATAAAATCAGTTCCAGGAACAGCGTCTTTTGCTCCACATACAGTGGCAAGCAACATGGTATTGCCCATACGAAGCATAACAGAACCGTCTGCTTGTTTGGCCAATTTTCCTGTTTCGAGTGTAATGGTTCTTCCATCTCCCAACTCGATAGTTTTAACAATTGGTTTGATCATAAAATTATTTTTATTCGAATCTACTTCTAACCACAAAGATAAATATATTCTTGCCTAAAGAGGTGTAAATGAGTTGAAAAAGTTCTACTAAGACCCATTGAAATAATGGAAAAACAGTTCAGAGATAAAAAAATAATGATTTTCCATTATATCTATTCACAAAATATCTTTGTGAAAGATTAGAAATTGATCTTTTGATATATAAATTTCTAGCTTTCAGCGTACAAAGGTATAAACAAAAAAGAGTGTTACATAAGTTCTTTATGCATTTTTCTTCTTTCGTGTCACATTTAGCACTACAAAAAGTATAATTCCTATAAAAAGAATTGAAAGTGATGCATAAGCAATTATTTCAGTTTTCTTTATGCTTTCGGGGTTGAATGTCATCTCTAGTCTATGTTCACCTTCGGGGATAGTAATTGCACGTAGTACATAATTAGCACGTGCTATGGGTATAGGTTCACCATTGAGAGTTGCTTTCCATTGTGGATAGTAAATTTCTGAAAATACTGCCACACTTTCTTTTGATGTGGAAACACTATATACTAAATGGTTGGGTTGATATTCTATTAACTTTATGTGTGCTACGGAATCGGTTGTAGCTTGAGTTATTCCTTTTAGAGATTCTTTGAACTCTTTATTAACAATAGCAGTTTTTTGAAGATTTACATTTTGTAATTGCTCAATTTCTTCATTTGCATTATCCACATAGTTTATATTATCGACAAACCATGCATTCCCAAATGCATAAGGATTTTGTAAAGGAGTCGTTTCTCCTCCTTCTAGAGGTAAAATAAAGTATTTAGTGTTTAGCATATTAAGAACAGAAATGTCTTTGGGGTCTAGTTTATGGATATCATGGTTGTTTTTTGAAAAATCACTATAGAAATGTTGTATTTCAGGAGTAATGTGGTGTTCAATAAGTTCTTGATATCTTCGAAGTTTAGCTGCATGATAACCCCCAATGCTTTTATGCCAGTAGGAGGTGTTGTTTTCATTAAATGTATTACTAGCCAAATTTAATACTCGGTAGCTTATATCTGTATCTTCTAAAATAAACTTGTCTGTTTCTGTCTTTTCAAATGTTGTTGTTTTTGTTGATTTACTAACGAATTGACTATCATTTAAGTAGCGCTTGTTAATAGTCCATAAGTCCCCTAAACAGAGTATGCTAATAATAAATAGAGTAAGAGGAGCTTTTATTTTTTGTTTTTGGTGAAGTACAAGTGTTAATGCACCAATAATAATAATAAAGAAACTTCTCCAGGCATCGTTAGTGAGTAGGAGTAAGCGCATCTCTTTTAAACTGTCTAATAAAGGGATTAAGTGTTCATTTGGAATAGCTTGTTGTAATGCTTGTAACTCTTGAGGCGAGCTATAGTTTGAGAAAAATAGGGTGGGTACTACTGCAAAAAGAAATGCAAAGCCAGCAGTTAGTCCTAAACTGATATAAAACTCTTTTTTATAACTGGATAAAAAGGAATGTTCTTTTAAAACCTTGGATAGTCCGAGAATAGCAAGTAAAGGAATTGTGAATTCTGCAATGACTAGTATGGAAGATACCGCTCTAAATTTATCGTATAAAGGTATGTAATCTATGAAAAAGTTGGTTAATGGCATAAAGTTTTTACCCCATGATAAAAGAATAGATAAAACAGTAGCGGTTAATAGTGCCCATTTCATTGGACCTTTAACTATAAAACAGGCTAAAATAAAGAGGAAAAGAACAAAAGCACCAACATAAACTGGTCCAGATGTTCCTGGTTGCGCACCGAAATATTGAGTGAGTTGATAATAGATATTTCCATAAATAGGATTAGCTTTTTCCATAGCCTTTTGATTGGCTGCTAAGGGGATTGAGGCACCTCCTTTGATGTTTGGTACAAGTAAACTAAAAGTTTCACCTATACCATAGCTCCATTGAGTAATGTAATCTTTATCTAATCCACTGCTTGTCTGTTTGCTTCTATCCCCTTCATAGACTAATTCACTTTTACCTCGCATAGTCTCCTTGCTGTAGTCGTAGGTATGATAAAGATTAGATATGTTTGTTAAAACCCCAACAGATCCTGCTATTAATAAAATTATACTAGCCTTTAAAAAGTGGGAGAGCTCTTTACTTTGCCATGCATTTATGAAATATGCAGTCACCATACAGAGAATTACAAAAAAGAAATAATAGCTCATTTGTATGTGATTAGATTTAATTTGCAGTGCAACAAAAAGGGCGGTTAATAATGCACCAATTAAATACTTTTTACGATAGGTTAAAACAATACCTGCAATGGTTGGTGGGATATAGGCTAGTGTAATGTATTTCCAAATGTGTCCGGCAGATATTAGAATAAAGAAATAAGAAGAGAAAGCCCATAGTATACCACCAAGCCCTGAAATCCATGGGGATAAACCCATAGAGCGAAGTAAAATGTAAAAGCCTAACATCATGATAAAAGTCAGCCAAACATATTCTGGTAGTGATAAGCTATAAATTTTCTCTATCTTTTTTAAAGCTTCAGTAGATGAATAGGAAGGTGATATTTGATAAGTTGGCATACCGCTAAATAAGCTGTTTGTCCACCTTGTGGTTCTTCCTGTTTCTTTTTTATATTGAACAGCCTCTTGTCCTGCCCCTATTCCTCCTGATGAATCGTGTTGGAAAAGGATTCGTCCTTCAATAACCGATGGGAAAAAATAAGTAAAGGAAAGAACTATAAAAATAGCAATAACAAGAAAGTCAGGTAATATCGATTGTAAGAAAGATTTATGTTGGATTTGAGTTGACATGTTTGTGTGTTTAAGTCTATTATTTTAGTTCTAAATTTCCTAGTTTATTTACTCATAGTTTTAACCCAAAACGTTGTAGAGCTTATATTCATTCTATAGGTATATAAAAAAGAGTAATCTTTTGAGTGAGTAAACGTTACAAAGATAAAAGATTCTTGTGTGGAGTCAAAACGAACTCGTTTTTTTATGTTTAATAGAGGGTATAAACCATTAAGGTTAAAGAGTAGCACAAGAAGTTGTTTTTGAATTTTTTTGGTATAAAAAGTACAACGTCTCTCTTTTTTTTTACTTTTGTCTTATTACAAAGGGAGGAATTATTTATATGAAAGTAATTGTAGACGATAAAATTCCATATATTAAAGAGTCTATTCAGCAACTAGCACAAGAAGTTGTTTTTTTACCAGGTAGGAAAATTGAAGCTAAGGATGTTCAAGACGCAGATGTGCTTATTATTCGAACTCGTACACATTGTAATGAGTCTTTGCTGAAAGGAAGTAAGGTGCGTTTTATAGCTACTGCTACTATAGGTTATGATCATATAGATTTAGATTACTGCAGAGCTCATGGAATTGCTTGGGCTAATGCTCCAGGATGCAATTCGTCATCCGTAGCTCAATATATAGAATCTGCTTTTATATTATTGCAACAACAAGGAGTGAACTTAAAGGGCAAAACTCTTGGAATTGTTGGTGGAGGAAATGTAGGGAGAAAAATAATAGCATTAGCTCAAAGCTATGGATTAGAAGTTTTGCTCAACGATTTACCACGCGAAGAGGTCGAAAATGGAGAGTTCCATTCTCTTAAAGAACTTGCAGAATTAGCCGATATTATAACCTTTCATGTTCCATTATACACTGAGGGGCGATTTAAGACTTATCACTTAGCCGATGCATCCTTTTTTAAGTCATTAAAGAAAAAACCCATTATAATAAACACCTCTAGGGGCGAGGTAATAGAAACAGAAGCATTGTTAGATGCTATAAACAAGGATGAAGTGAGTTATCCTATTATAGATGTGTGGGAAAATGAACCCTATATTAATAAGGCCCTTTTATATAAGACTTTTATAGGAACTCCTCATATAGCAGGTTATTCAGCTGACGGCAAAGCTAATGCTACACAAATGGCACTTGAATCTTGTTGTCGTTTTTTTGAGATACCATGCAATTGTACTATATATCCTCCAAAACCCACTCAAACAGTGATTCGTGGATTAACTGTGGAAGAGTGTCTTTTGAAGATTTATAATCCTATGCGAGATAATGACCTTCTGAAAGTTGATCCAACCCAATTCGAGTATATAAGAGGAAACTATCCATTGAGAAGAGAGAAAAAAGCCTATTCTATTCAGATATTATAACTTCCTCTATTGTTTTAGGATAATATTGATGTTCTAGTTTATGTATTTTTTCAGCTAAACTTTCTGGAGTATCTGTTGGAAGAACCTTACATTTAGCTTGAAATATCGTTGTTCCTTTGTCATAGTCTTCATCAATGAAATGAATGGTAATACCACTTTCTTTTTCTTTTGCTTCAATAACGGCTTTGTGGACATTCTCTCCATACATTCCTTTGCCTCCATACTTAGGTAATAAAGCAGGATGGATATTAATAATTCTATTGGGATAAAGATGAATGAGAGCTTGGGGGACTTTTAATAAGAATCCAGCCAAAACGATATAATCAACATTGAAGTCCTTTAACTTTTGTATTATATTTGTTGGAGTTCTCCATTCCTTAAATGGAAAAAACTGGGTGGGAATGTTGTGTTTTTTAGCTCTATTTAATGCGTAAGCCTCTGATTTGTTTGAGAAAACACAGACCACTTGAGCTGTGTTTTTAGCATTAAAATGCAGAATTATTTTTTCGGCGTTACTGCCAGAACCCGAAGCGAAAATAGCTATGTTTTTCCTCATAAGTGTTAATTTTATGCACAAAAAAGCAAAAACTGTGCAGGAAAATGCTTTTTGTTATGCAAATACTTGCTTTCGACAATAATAATTTCTTCCTTTGTTCCGCAAATTTATAGAAATTAAAACAATTTATTAACTAAAAATTAAAAGTTATGTCAGAAATTGCATCAAGAGTAAAGGCGATTATCGTCGAAAAATTAGGAGTTGAAGATTCTGAAGTTACAAGCGAAGCGAGTTTCACCAATGATCTTGGAGCAGACTCTCTTGATACTGTAGAACTTATCATGGAATTTGAAAAAGAGTTTGGCATCTCAATTCCTGATGATCAAGCTGAAAAAATAGCTACTGTTGGAGATGCTGTTTCTTATATCGAAGAACACGCAAAATAATTAGAATTTCATACTGATGGAATTAAAAAGAGTCGTAGTAACAGGTCTTGGAGCTATAACTCCTATAGGTAATACCGTTCCAGAGTTCTGGAAAAACCTAAAGGATGGAGTGAGTGGAGCAGGACCTATTACTTACTTTGACGCATCTCAATTTAAAACCCAATTTGCATGTGAAGTGAAAAATTTCGATGCTACAGAGTTTATTCATAGAAAAGAAGCTCGTAGGATGGATTTATATGCACAGTATGCAGTGGGTGTTGCTAAAGAAGCTGTAGAAGACTCAGGATTGGACCTTGAAAAAGAGGATTTAAATCGTATTGGTGTAATCTTTGGATCAGGTATCGGAGGAATACACACATTCGAAGAAGAGGTGGGCTATTATGCTCAAAACCTAGATAAAGGGCCTCGCTTTAATCCTTTCTTTATTCCAAAAATGATCGCAGATATAGCTGCTGGGCAAATTTCTATTCAATACGGATTTAGAGGACCGAACTATTCGGTTTGTTCTGCATGTGCAACTTCTACAAATGCCATAGCAGATGCTTATAATTTGATCCGTTTAGGTAAAGCAAATGCTATAGTATCAGGAGGGTCAGAAGCTGCAGTTACAGCTGCAGGTATTGGAGGGTTCAATGCAATGAACGCTCTTTCTACTCGTAATGATGATCCTGCTACTGCATCTCGTCCATTCAGTGCAAGTCGTGATGGCTTTGTATTAGGTGAAGGAGGAGGGTGCTTAATCCTAGAAGAGTTGGAGCATGCGAAAGCAAGAGGAGCCAAAATTTATGCTGAGCTTTGTGGAACTGGCATGTCAGGAGATGCATATCATATTACTGCGTCACACCCTGATGGTTTAGGTGCTCGTTTGGTGATGGAGAACGCGCTGGAAGATGCACAAATAAAACCAGAAGACATTGATTATATTAATGTTCATGGTACTTCTACACCTGTTGGCGATGTGTCTGAAATTAAGGCAATTCAAGAAGTGTTTGGTGATCATGCATATAAGTTGAGCATTAGCTCAACAAAATCTATGACAGGTCACTTATTGGGCGCTGCTGGTGCTGTAGAGGCTATTGCCTGTATCTTGTCTATACAAGAAGGTATTATTGCTCCTACAATCAATCATGCAGATGGAGATAATGATGAAGATATAGATTATGATTTAAACTTTACTTTTGACAAGCCTCAAAAGAGAGATGTAAAATATGCACTCTCTAATACTTTTGGGTTTGGAGGTCATAATGCTTGTGTCATCTTTAAAAAATATGCTGATTAACGTCGTGTGGCGAAATCAAATAGATAAAGTACGGCTCCTTTTTTCAAAAAAAAGGGAGTCGTACTTTTTATTTTATAAAATTTTGGGCTTTTTTCCTCATGATATTGAGTATTATGAAAAAGCACTTATGCATAAATCGATAGCTGTTCGCTCTAAGAAAACAGGACGTTTAGTTAATAATGAACGGTTGGAGTTTTTAGGTGATGCCATTTTAGATGCTATTGTTGGTGATATTGTATATAATTATTTTAGTCATAAGCACGAAGGTTTTCTGACTAATATTCGTTCCAAAATTGTTCAACGTGACTCGTTGAATAAGTTAGCAGTTGAAATTGGGCTTGATAAGCTAATTAAATGTGCTCCGCCTTCGCCTACCCATAACCATTCTTTATGTGGAAATGCTTTTGAAGCTTTAATTGGAGCTATTTATTTAGATCGGGGGTACTATTATTGTAAGTGGTTTTTTGAGCATAAAATAGTTAACCGATTTATTAACTTAGATAAGTTAGCTCAAAAAGAGGTTAACTTCAAGTCTAAATTAGTGGAGTGGAGCCAAAAAAATAGAATAGAAGTATCTTTTGAATTGATTGAGCAATTTTTTGATGAGCACAATAATCCTATTTTTCAAACTGAAATACTAATAGCTGGAGTTTCTAGTGGGCAAGGAATAGGTTACTCTAAGAAAGAATCTCAACAAAAGGCTTCAGAAATGGCAATAGAGAAAATACGAACGGATAAAGATTTTGTTCAGTTTATACAGCAAAAAACAGAAGATTCTGTGACTATAACAGAGGCTTAATTATTTTCTCAAGTTTGTATTGTAGTTCTTTTCTTGGAATGCAATAGTTGCTATTCTTTCTTATCTAATATTATCTCTAAAAGGAAAAAGTATCTCTTTTTATAGAATAGAAGGATTAATAAGATTAAATTTGCCTTAAACCTATGAATTAGTGGTAATGAGTATTACAAAAATTGCAAGAGCGATCTTTAATCCTCGAATAAAAGAAATTGATTTATATACCAATTATGCTGATGATATACAGCAAAAGGTGTTAAGAAAATTAATAGTTTCGGCAAAAAATACGGAGTGGGGTCAAAAGTATGATTTTCGCTCGATTCACAATTATGAGGATTTTAGGAGTAGGCTTCCTATACAAACATACGATGATATAAAAGGAGATGTAGAACGTATGATTGCAGGCGAACAGAACATATTATGGCCTTCAACTATTCGTTTTTTTGCAAAGTCTTCGGGTACAACAAGTGATAAGAGTAAGTTTTTACCTCTTAGTAAGGAGTCATTAAAGAATATTCATTACAAAGGAGGACAAGATGTGGTGACTCTTTATTTAAAGATGAATCCACAAAGTAAAATGTTCTCGGGTAAAGGACTGATTCTTGGTGGGAGTCATGCACCTAGTCAGCCGTTTGCTAATAATTTAATTGGTGACTTGTCGGCAATTTTAATTGAAAATATAAATCCGTTAGTAAATCTGGTCCGTGTACCGAGCAAAAAGATAGCTTTAATGGATGAGTGGGAATCAAAAATTGAGGCTATTGTAAATTCTACAATAAACCAAAATGTTACTAACCTATCGGGAGTTCCGTCTTGGATGTTGGTTGTACTAAAGCGCATTTTAGAAGAACGAGGTAAGACTAAAGTAGAGGATATTTGGCCTAACTTAGAGGTGTTTTTTCATGGGGGAGTTGCTTTTACTCCTTATCGTGAGCAGTATAATCAAATTATAAAAACACCAAAAATGCATTATGTAGAAACTTATAATGCATCAGAAGGTTTTTTTGGAACTCAGAATGATCTATCAGATCCGGCTATGCTATTAATGATTGATTATGATATATTCTATGAGTTTATTCCTTTAGAAGAAGTAGAAGAAGAAAATCCAAAAGTATTATCCATATCTGAAGTTGAATTGAATAAGAATTATGCTTTAGTAATTTCAACCTCGAGTGGTTTGTGGAGATATATGATTGGAGATACGATTAAGTTCACAAGCAGTAATCCTTACAAGTTTATCATAACGGGTAGAACAAAGCACTTTATTAATGCGTTTGGAGAAGAATTAATCATTGATAATGCAGAAAATGGATTGGCAAAAGCTTGCAAGGAAACAGGAGCTTTAGTTGCAGAATATTCTGCTGCACCTGTGTATATGGATGAAAATGCTAAATGTAGACATCAATGGTTAATAGAATTTGAAAAAATGCCAGACTCTGTGGATAAGTTTGCTATGATATTAGATCAAGCTTTGAAAGAGTTGAACTCAGATTATGAGGCCAAGCGATCTAAAGATATAGCGTTACAACCTTTAGAGCTTATAGTTGCTAGAAAAGGCTTGTTTTATGATTGGTTGGCTAAGAAGGGAAAATTGGGAGGTCAACATAAGGTACCCCGCTTGAGTAACTCAAGAAAATATATTGAGGAAATGTTGAAATTAAATAGTAAGCAATAAGATTTATTAAGATATAGATAAAAGATAGTAGAATGGAACATCAATTGACAATTTATAATACACTTACTCGTAAAAAAGAGAAGTTTGTCCCCTTACATGCACCCCATGTAGGCATGTATGTTTGTGGTCCCACAGTCTATGGTGATGCCCATTTAGGACATGCTCGACCTGCAATAACATTTGATATTTTATTTCGTTACTTAACGCACTTGGGATATAAAGTTCGTTATGTAAGAAATATTACTGATGTAGGACACTTAGAGGATGATGCTGATGAAGGTGAGGATAAAATAGCAAAGAAAGCAAGGCTAGAAAAACTAGAGCCTATGGAGGTTGTTCAATTTTATATGACTCGTTATAGAAGAACGATGGATGAATTAAATGTTCTACCTCCAAGTATTGAACCTTTAGCATCAGGACATATAATTGAGCAAATTCAGTTAGTTCAAGAGATTTTAGATAAGGGTTATGCTTATGAGAGTAATGGTTCTGTTTATTTTGATGTGACAAAGTATAATAAGGATTACCATTATGGAAAACTTTCAGGAAGAAATCTAGAAGATGTATTGAATACTTCAAGAGAGTTAGATGGTCAAGATGAAAAAAGAAACCCTGTTGACTTTGCTTTATGGAAACGTGCAGAACCTGAGCATATTATGCGATGGCCTTCTCCTTGGAGTGATGGTTTTCCTGGTTGGCATTGTGAATGTACTGCTATGGGACGAAAATATTTAGGTGAGTACTTTGATATTCATGGTGGGGGTATGGATTTAATTTTCCCACACCATGAGTGTGAAATTGCACAAGCTGTAGCTTCACAAGGTGATGATATGGTACGTTATTGGATGCATAATAATATGATCACTGTGAATGGAACAAAGATGGGCAAATCATTAGGTAACTTTATTATGCTTGATGAGTTTTTTGAAGGGTCTCATGAATTATTAGCTAAAGCGTATAGTCCAATGACTATTCGATTCTTTATTTTACAAGCTCATTATAGGAGTCCTGTGGATTTTAGCAATGAGGCTTTAATGGCTTCCGAGAAAGGACTCGATAGATTATTAGAGGCTATTAATAGTATGGATAAAATAATACCTTCTGAAGTCTCTGATGTAGATATTAAGGGACTTAAAGAGAAGTGTTATGAGGCTATGAATGACGACTTAAATACTCCTATTCTTATTTCGCATCTTTTTGAAGGAGCTAAAATTATTAACCAAATTATAAGTGGGAAACAAAAAATTGATCCTACTGATTTGGAATTATTACAAGAGATATTTCAAGTGTTTTTCTTTGAAATCATGGGTATGAAACAGGAGGTTGCACAAGATGAATCTCGCGAAGAAGCTTTTTCAAAGGCGGTGGATATGCTTTTAGATCAACGAATGAAGGCTAAAGCCAATAAAGATTGGGATACATCGGATTATATAAGAGATCAGTTAACTGCATTAGGATTTGAGATCAATGACACCAAAGATGGTTATGATTGGCGATTAAAATAGAGTTTCTCTTTTTTGATTCGTTACAGAGTTATAAATTTTGAAAGGCTAATTCTTAATTGAATTAGCCTTTTCCTTTTATTTGTTATACCTATTCTTGAATGGAATAATGAGATTATTTTTTACTGTTGGGTTAAATATAGTTCAAACAAATAATAAAGGAGTATATCAGTTATTGAGTACGGCAGAAGCTAATTATGTGTTCATTA
>Ga0172377_10003856_pt1 | contig 15443 bp, 15 predicted proteins | sample Pumphouse3metaG_FD_119749 | JGI IMG/M metagenome (GOLD analysis project Ga0172377, IMG submission 119749) | Leachate microbial communities from a municipal landfill in Southern Ontario, Canada - Pumphouse #3 metaG | ecosystem: Engineered > Solid waste > Landfill > Unclassified | place: Canada...
AGCATAGCAGAGCAAAACAAACTTTGCCAGGAGATGATTACATATAAACATCTAATAGACAGGCATTTAACTTTTATAAATGAGCCCAAAAGGGCTTATTTTCAAAAGCTAACTACCACACTGTAAATAAGTTATGAGTAATCATCTCCCTGAAAATCGTTTCCCAGGGAAAAATCAGATGAATTATTAGATAAAATATTTGGAGCAATATTATAACTGAAATTTCACCAATACATTGCTTTATGTTATGTCTATCTGCTAGTTGCGAGGTGGGAAACTGTAGTATGGTAGGTACAGGGGGGCTTAAATTAATAATCTCTTACTCTAGAAACTGGAATAATATCTGGAGAAGCTCTATGACCAGAGATATATCTGTAATGCCCTGCAATACCAATCATAGCAGCATTATCTGTGGTGTATTTTAGTTCTGGAAGATAGGTTTTCCACCCTCTTTTTAAACCTTCTTGAGTGATTCTTCTTCTTAAATATGAATTGGCAGATACTCCTCCAGAGAGTGTAATCTCTTTAATAGAGGTCTCTTCTACTGCTTTTATTAATTTGATTAATAGAATATCTATCAATGTCTTTTGAAAAGAGGCACAGAGGTCATTAATATTATTTGTAATAAATGAAGGGTCTTCTTTTAAATTATCTCTTAAGAAATATAACAGTGAAGTTTTAACACCGCTAAAACTGTAATTATATCCTTCAATTTTAGGTTTAGAAAATTTGAATTTGTTGGGATTACCCAATTTTGCTAGTTTATCTACAACTGGCCCTCCTGGGTATCCTAACTCCATAATTTTAGCACATTTATCGAATGCTTCACCTACAGCATCGTCTATTGTATGACCCAGAACATCAAACGAGAGAAAATCATTTACCTTAACAATTTGAGTATGACCACCAGAGACTAAAAGTGCAAGGAAAGGAAAAGAGGGATATTCTCTCTCTACTCCATGCTCCTTTAAAAAAGGAGACAAAAGATGCCCCTGTAAGTGGTTGACATCTACTAACGGAACATTTAGTGAAAGGGCAAGCCCTTTTGCAAATGAAGTGCCTACTATTAAAGAGCCCAACAGCCCAGGCCCTCTAGTAAAAGCAATTGCATCAATCTCACTTTTATCTATACCCGCTTCTAAAATTGCCTCTTGTGTAACAGGAACAACATTTTGTTGATGAGCCCTAGATGCAAGCTCTGGAATTACCCCACCATATTTTTTATGCACATCTTGCCCAGCCATTATATTAGATAAAATAACTCCATTTTTAAGAACGGCGGCCGAGGTATCGTCACAAGAAGACTCTATAGCAAGTATTGTAACACTCATATTATTATATTAAACCACAAAAATAGCAAATATTATCTACCAGATAAATTATCATCTTATTTTTTGCTAGTGTTCTAAGGAGAGGTGGTGTCACAAAACAACCCTTTTCTAGAAAAACCCTTTAATAACTCTCCAAATAACAACTAATTAATAGTTTATCTGATAGATAACACTTGCTATCTGCAAGGTGTGAAGTTTTAGTTTATAAAGAGACAGTATAGTTAACTACTCAGTCTCAATATCTTGGGCAGGCTGCTCGCTCCACGGAGTAGCAGTAAACCCCTCTATTGTTACAACATTATAACCAACATTTAGGGTAAGATTGTATTGTGTGTCTGCTTTAAATTCAATTGCAGAGGAGCTCTCCCAATAAAAATATCTATCGTCAATTGAAAATGCTATTCCGAACTCATTAGCGTTTAGAGTTTGTGGAATAATAATAGCCTCATATTTAGCCTGTGCTTGTTTAGTATCTCCCTCTCCTGCTATATAGGCATCACTATTGTCCCAAGGAGCTATATCTTCCTTTGTAGAATAGCCAGATAAAGTATTTTCTACTATTTTCCATAATGCAGTTGTAAAGGTGTTCTTAACTTTAGTGCTACAAACAAGGTTAGTGGCTGTGCCGCCTGCAAGTTTGTTAAACTCTGTGCCCATCTTTATTGTAAGATTTAGCTTAGAGAGACGGTGTTTGAATTGTAGATTTATTTTTCCATTTACTAAATCTGTAGAGTGATCTATCTCTACCTCCTTAACATACACAATATCTGATTCTACTATTGAAATTTCATCAATTTGAGAGTTGCGAACAGAAATATCAAAACCAGACTCCCACATCTCTTGGACTGGAGTTGACAAAGCGGCATAAACTGCAGCAACTTTTACTTTTTGACGTCGGTTTTCATACCTGCGCGAGTTTGTGGCTCTACTACGTTTGTAGCTACACGTATAATTCCGTCTGTTGGGAAGGTGCTACTATTATTGGGTGTAATATCTTCGTTTTTATTGCACGAAGAGATTAGCAGAGAAGCAGCTGCTAAAAATAAAAGTTGTTTTATTATTTTCATTATATTTCAATTTGCTTATTGTTAACTGTTTATCTGGATAGTTGGTTAGTTTGCTAGTTCATGAATTGCGATATTAGATATCAAAAGCCAGAAATTAACTACGAAAAGTTTCTTCAGCTCTATCGTCTGGAAGGGTAACTGTGCCAGTCCAATCTGCTACCGTTATGCTCTCTATCTCTAACTTCTCTTTACCCACAACTAAATTAAAAGTGTAACTTTTGCCCTTCTCTAAGGTAGGAAAAACAGCAGTACGCATCTCTTTTTCTCCAACTTTCAACTTTATATGGTAAGTGTCATAGTCCAATGGTTGCAACAAAAGAGTATAAGTTGAGTTTAAAGCACCATCTTCTTGAGTGTATGGTATAAAATCATGTATTGTCTCATCGCCTGGATTGTCTTCAAAACCAACAACTCTTACATCTGCAACCTTGCTGCCAATTGGGAACTCGGCGTTAAATTTTGCAATTTTTACAATAATGCGGCTAGTTTGGCGCTTCATAACAAAGTTAAGCAGTTGGCCTCTAGGAGCATCTACAATAGTGTCTGACATCAAATCACTCAAAGCTATTTTATCTAATGTAGATTGATCTAGATTAACTGAAGTCTCAGCAAAATTACTATAGCCTATAGGGTAATGGGCAGAGAAGGTCTCTACATCATTGACCCATAGAAGATATTTACTTTGGACAGGAGCCCATGTAGCACCATCTAACTCATAAGCTACTTTAAAAGTACTTCCTACAACACGTCTGTAGACAAGTATTTTATCTCCACTACTGAATGTAGCTTGCTCTTCTACTGTTCCAAGCGGGCTAGAACGGGTAAAAGGGTTACCAACAGAAGCTGTAATTTGTACTGCATTTGCTGGAACCTGCTCTTGACTAGGAGCCTCTTCTTTGTTGCAAGCAGTAAGCCCCAAAAGTAGGGCAACCGCTGCTAAATTTAATAACTTTATATTCATCTGTTTATATTTAATTTTTATGAAAGTTTATCGAATAATCTTAATATTTAATATCATATTTAGCATTATGCTATTTATTGCTACTAAATAATTTTATCTAGTTAATCTACTGCTTCGCCACCTTCAATCTCTTGTTCGTTGCCCCAGTCGCCAATAGTTATTTGGTCTAGTTCAACTCTATTACGGCCAACTATAAGCTTTACAACCTGCACTTTACCACTATTTAACACAATAGGTTGTGCGTGTATATAGATGTACTCTTTGCCATCTATAGTTATAGTGATTTTCTGCACACTCTGCGGAACAATTACAGAACTAAAATGCTCATTTGCTTTAGTCATAGGCAGGTCAAAAAGAGTGGCTGTGCCAGTTGGAGTGATAATGCCAGTTAAATAGTCTATTGTCCCAGTTTTAGTAGCCTCTGTTGTTACCGATGTTACGGCTGGAGTTGAGGGAAATTCATTTCTATAGCTCAGTTTAACATCTACTCTAGACATAACATGCTGGAATTGCAGTGTAACTGGGTTATTTGTAGCATTAAGCCCTGCACTCTGCTCGCCAGTATTTACCGCCACCAATAGGTCACTCGCAGTCTGGTCTGTAGGGGTTACCACTACAACATCTGCTGTAAAATCTGTAATAGCACGTGTGGGATAGACAGAGAAGAAAAAGTGAGGAACCACCATATCTAACCATTTCATCATTGGCTCTGCTACCCACTTAGAATTTTGTAGTGTATTAACAGTGTTGTTCACTACCATTGCAGCACTATTAACTACATTGGGTGTACCAGTCCAGGCATATACGCTTATTTTATCGCCCTCTTCAAATGTAGAGGAGTTACCAGTGGTAGCTACGCGAGTAATTGCACCAATATTGCCGTTAATAGTGATGTACTTAGCAACCTCTTGTGCCTTCTGGTTTTCTTTGTTGCAGCTAGTAAATGCAAGGATTGCAAATACGGCCGAGAAAAAAATTGATTTTTTCATTGTTCTAAACTGTTTATTAATTATTCTATTAGTTATTTTATTACTTATTTGTTGTGCTATTTGCACTCTGTAATTCAATTTTTTATGATCTTACCTTTTTGAATCTAATCCCAGGCCTTATTACCTCATATCTATTTGGTAGCTTTTACCTGGTATAGAACCTATTAAAGGTGTAAAAACATTTTGTTTTATAAGAGCTTCTGTATTAATATTATATGTCTCAATAGTTATGGGTGTGGGGTTGCTCCATTTTAAGAAGAAAAACGCATTGCCATTTGAATCTGTTACAGTACGTGCTTTATATGAATTATCTAGCCAAGTGTTTCTTGTATTAAGAGCAGCTAACCAAGAAGATATTAAGTGCTCTCCACTTAGCGATACACCTACATTGGGAGCAGCTATAACGCGCACCCTGCTATATAGCCGAGTAGTCATCTGCTCTTGAAAGTCTATTGTAAAGTCTACGCTTTCTATATTACTAATATATCCCTCAGTATAACTTATAAAAGCCTCATTCACAGCCTCTGTATAAACACCACTATTTTGGAGTTCATATCTATTAAATTCCAAATTAAAGGTCCAATTGTACGCAGGGTTATAATACCCTTTAAAAATGGCGTAGTTATATCTTGTTCTGCTAGCATCTTCCTTTTGATTGGGTATCTTTTCATTCCCAAAGATGCAGTTCCAAGAAGAGCCATCGTAGCTATATGTGAGATATTCTTTATGAAGTATATCTGAATTTGCGTTATATTTAAGAGCAATCTCAACTAAAACTTCATCTCCTACTTCCCAGCTATTCTTCCCAGAATCTGGAGTACCCATTACACGGGTTTGAGTAGAAGAAAATGCATGGTAGTCACCTACATTTATATTGAACATCACAGATTGGCCTCTGCCACTTAAATCTGGAATCTCCTCTTGGCTACAAGAGGCCAACCCAACAACCACTATTAGCAGAAATGCCAAGAGGGCTACTTTATCTATTAGCAGAAATGCCCATTGGACCGCTCTATTGTATATTGTCTGTTTCATATTTTATTCTTTAAAAGTTTAGAATGCTATAGCAGGGCGCACCCTTAATTTAGTTGTTTTATCTAGATTGGGAATTGACCAACTATTAAAAAAATAAACGCCATATTGCTTATTATCATTATGTTGAGTAGACGACCAACAACCATCTCTGTCCGTTTTAAAAAGATCATATTGAGATCTATCCCAATCGGAGATATATTTATTAAGATTGTCATGTGCGTTATTTTTACCATCGCTATCATACCAATCTGGCGGATAACTAGGATTGGCCCACAGCCTAGCCAAGTTTACAAAAATATCGTACCACTGCCCATAACTAGGGAGAAACCATACACTTGCCCCTGCTTCAAAGTAATTTTATAGCCAAATACTTTATTATCATAAGAGCTATTAGGGTCCCATGTTTTGGAGGTTTTGTACTGAAACAGGCTATTATCGCCCTCTTTTGCATAAGCCATAGATATTGCATAGCCCAAATGGTAGCCATCTTGTCTATCATGTTGGTCTGTTTGGGTAGAGAATATTATTCCTACTGGGTTTTTAGTTTTATCTAAAGCCCCCCATGTACCATCGGAATAGAGATACTCTCCCACTTTAGGTCCATAATCTAACCCTATCTCTTGGTCCCAACCACCTACATATTCAGTAACCTGTGGTCTATTAAAAATGAGCATCTCTTTACCCACTGTGAGGTTAAAGAGGTGGCTTTTACCCCCTTCTAGATTTGAAGGGAGAGAACTAGTTAACTCTACTCCGTTAACCACACAGGTAAACTGCTTGTTGTATTGGTTTGGAGCAATAAGCACCTCAAACTTATGTTTGCCTTGAATATCTTCTCTAGTAAATAGCGGTGTAATAGCTGTAAGTTCTTGATTAGGCAACAGTGTACTCCCGTCATTATCACGCACTATATTGGTGTAGGCTCTAAACTTAGGAGTTGTAACTGTGGGAACAATACCTCCAAATTCGTTTTGATATTCGGTAATGGTTATCACTACTTTGGCTAACCTATGTTTAAAAACAAGGTTTAGTGGTTGCATAAAGTCTGTTAGTAGAACATTATTGCTACTCATATAGGTTGCACTACTCAATTTCTCTAGCGTGCTTTGGTCTGTAGGAATAGTAAAGCTTGCGCCAGCAATTTGGCAGCTTTGTCGTAATTATTGGTCTCTATCTCTGCAACGGTAGCGGCAAGGGTACAATAGAGATAACGTCCATTTAATGACGGAGTGTAACCTTTTTCTAAGGCTTCTCGCTTATAATTATCTAAGACTGCTTTCCACTCTAAAGTTATAACTCGAAGCTCTTGGTAATGGCCCAACCCATCTAATGTTTCACCTAAAGCATTATAGGCCGATAGTAAAAGACTAATATCTTCTTCTTTGGATAGTGTTTGCACACTCTCTTCAAGCGATTTTTTGCCTCGGAAAAACGTTGCATTGTTTGATATATGCCACCCATGCAATAGGCCGAGACGCCTATACCGTAATTACTTTTGTTTTCTTTTGCATGCACATACATTTTATCTGCCTCAACAAGAGCAATTTGCATCTTATCTTGATAGATATAAAGCTCAACTAACGTATTCCATGAACTATAATAATGATCCCACTGCTCATGTTTACCCATAAACTCTAGATTCTTAGGTAGTGCACTTTTGAGACTATCGGGCAGGTAGTAGTTATAATAACACATCATCTGCATGGTACGTGCTTGCCCCTCTGCCTCAGTGTCGCCTTGGCGGTGCGCTTCATTTATATACTCCCGAATAGAAGAAATTTCATTATCAAAGTCATCTTGAGCAGCAGCTATTCTACACAGATTACTGTGAGACTGCAATAGCTGATGCATGCAAATGAGAAGTAAAAGAGAAGAGAACAAGTAATAGAATGAAAAGCCTAGTCTTTTGTTTAAGATACATAAAGGTTTTATTTAAAGGAATTTACAAAGGTATAACTTTATGCCAAAGGTCAGTCAAAAATTCTCTGCACTACAAAAAAAAATTAAATTGGGAAAAGCTCTAGTAAATTAACTATTTTTGTAAAAACATAAAATTATTCAAGTATTTAAAAAAATAGTAGTTGCTCTCCTTATTGTTTTGGCATCTTTGCCCATAGGAGCATACCTTACCCTTCAAATACCTTCATTCCAGACATTAGCAGCTAAAAAAGCAGCTGCTTCTATATCTAAAAGTCTTGGAACAGAAGTAACTATTGGGAAGGTTTACTATATTTTTTTTAATAAACTCATAGCAAACGACCTTACTATACTATACTCACAAACAGATACCTTAGTAAACTCATCTAAAATTTCTGTAAATATTAATACAGCAGAGCTTTTAAGAGGTAAGCTTCGTTTAAAATACATTAACCTTTATAATGGAGTCTTTAATCTTGTAAATGAAACCGACTCCACCACTAATGTAGATAGAATATTTAGCAGTAGTGAGACAAATGAGAAGAAAACAGTTAAAAAATCGGCCCCTATTATTATTCAAAAAATTACCCTAAATAATTTTAGGTTTACCATGAGCAATAGGTTTAATCCAGAGTTTAAGGTTAAAAGCACTGGTATTAATTTTAGCAATCTAGAGGTAAATAAAATAAATGCTAAATTTAATGAAGTTACAGCTACAGACTCTAGTATAAGGGGCAACGTCGCTAAAATTAACTTTACTGAAAAAAGTGGATTTACCCTTAAAGACCTCACGGCTGGCTTTTATATAGAACCTGGAGGTTTTTCATTAGATAATCTCACCTTTAATGATGGAAACTCTTTTGTTGACGCAAGTTATCTATCTTTTCAATATAGTGACCCAAAGCCATTTACTACTTTTACAGAGAGTGTCTCTATAGATATTAAACTAAATAACTCTAAAATTGACTTTAGTTCTATTGCCTACTTTGCTCCATCTCTATGGAATAATAAGTTACTGCTAAATTTAGATGGAACAATCACTGGCCCTGTATCTAACCTACGAACAGAAAACTTACAAATAACAACACAATCTGGGCTCACCTACATAGATTTAGACGCAAAAATAATTGGGCTTCCTAACAGTAAAGAAACCATTGCTTTTGTAGACATTAACAACAGCACAACAACAACAAAAGAGCTCTCTAAGATAGTGGCTTCTCTAAATAGCAGTGAACCTATAGCTGCTCTGGAGCAACTACCTCCACTAATAAAATACAACTTCAAAGGGAGGCTTGCAGGCATGTTAGACGATTTTGTAGCAAATGGCACTATCTCTTCTAATATTGGAGAATTATATTTAGATGCTCTGCTTAAAAACAATCCAGAAAAGGAGGGGTTAGAGCTCCAAGGAAACCTTGCAACAAAAGAGCTAAACATAGGAGTTCTTATGGGTAGTAATTCTATTGAAAAGGTAACACTATCTAGTAAAATGAATGCTCTACTAAAAGATAAAAGCAGAGGGGGTAGTCAATTTTTTATTGACAATCTAAATGTCTCTAAATTTGATTTCAATGATTATTCATATAAAAACATAAACGCCACAGGTAGTTATTTAAATAACACATTCGATGGAAAAGTAATATGCCGAGACCCAAATCTAAACTTTCTTTTTCAAGGGATAGTGGGCCTATCTACCAAAACAAATTCATATTACGATTTTTACACAGATGTTATATATGCAAATATAGCTGCTCTAAACTTCGACAAAAGAGATAGTGTCTCTGCAGTATCAATGAAAACATATGCAAACTTCACCCAAAATAGCAAAGGTGATATTGAAGGAACAATAAATGTAAGAGATCTAAATTTCCAAAACAGCAAAGGTGATTTCCCTATTGGAGATATATCTGTCCAATCTAGCTCTTTAAAAGATAATTTCACTCTTTTTTTAAGATCGACCTTTGCAAATGCAACTTACAGGGGAAACGACTTTTTCACAAACTTTATTGATAAGTTTCTTAACATTACTCTGCAGAGCAACCTATACGCTATCTTCCCTAAAGAAGATGACTATTTGGCTACCAATAATAATCGCTACACTTTTTCCATTGAGTTCAATGACTCACGCTCAATTTCACAATTCATTTTACCAGGATTATTCATTTCTCAAGGGAGCACTTTAGATGTATTTATAGATGAACAAGAGAATCTCTCTCTAGAGCTTAAAAGCAGTGAATTGGGTTTTGAAAAAAACTATTCAAATAACATCTCACTCTCAATAGAAGGTGATATTTCTGAAGTTAATACATTAATCTCTTCAGATAGAATTCACTTTTCTGGGATAAATTTAGACAGCTCTAGAGTTCATCTTAACTTAAAAGAGAATAACCTAAAAATTAAAAGTGAATATACAAATAGTGGAGATTTAGAAAATAGACTTGATTTTTTTTCAGATATATTATTCACTAAACCAAGCGAGAATGACCCTCTAGTTACAGATGTAACTATATATCCTTCTGAACTTTTTTTAAATGGACAAAACTGGAAGCTTTCAAACTCTAAAATAGTTAACCAAGGGAAAACTTTTGTATTTCATGATTTAGATCTTTTTAGCGAAAACCAACATCTGAACATAGACGGCATTGTCTCTAACAATAATCTTGACACATTATCTATAAAATTAAAAGGCATTGATATTTCACCCGTAAATAGCTTTATAAAAGATAATTTAGAGCTAAAAGGTAAAATCACTGGCACCATCTATGCAGTAAATCTATATGATGAGCCCCAGATAGTAGCAAATGTACATGCATCTGAAACAGAAATGTATGGTCATAAAGTTGGGAATCTAAATCTTGAGAGCAACTGGAATAACATAGACAAAGTATTTGATATAAAAATATTAAACACCATTCAAGAGAGAGTGCCCCTATCTATATCTGGCACATTCCATCCAAAAGAGAACTATCTTAAGCTAAATGCCTCTTTAAACAATCTCTCTGTCTCATATTTTGAACCTTTTCTAATAGACATAATTTCAAAAACAGATGGAGACATAACTGGAGATCTTATTTTAGAAGGGCCACTAGATAAGCTAAGCCTTACTAGCAAAAGTGCAAAACTCAATAATTTCTCATTCCTAGTAGATTTTACACAAGTAAGATACACATTAAATGGGCCTCTTATTCTTACAGAAAACGGAATTAGTCTTAATAATGTTGCTATCACAGATAGATTTGGGAGCAGTGGTAGAATATTAGGTGGTATAAATTATAAATACTTTAAAGATCTTGAATTAAGCGCTACAATTCAGTTTAATAACTTTGAAGCACTTAACACTACAGAAACAGATAACACAGATTTTTATGGTACTGCCTTTGGAACTGGGAGAGTCACCTTTTCTGGGCCACTAAACAAAATATTGATAGATGCAGCTGTAACTACAAATCGCAACACCTCAATTCATATTCCTCTATCGGCAGCTACAGATGCTTCTGGCAACAACCTTCTTACATTTGTAAAACCCTACTCCAAAACTTATGACCAAAATGGAAATAGAAGAGAAGAGCCAATTCAAGAAAAAGGAACTGAACTAATAGTAAAGTTAAAAGCCAATGTAACACCAGAGGCAGCAATGTTAATTGAAATTGATAAAACTGTAGGAGATATTATAACTGGATATGGAACTGGTTTAATATATCTAGATATAAATCCATCTAAAGATATATTCTCTGTTCAAGGCGATTACAATATTCAAAGGGGGTCTTATAAATTTGTTTTACAGGGCTTTATAGAAAGAGACTTTACTATTGAACAGGGTGGGAATATTGGATTCAACGGAGATATTATGAAAACAAATCTAAACCTTACCGCTAACTATAAAACAAAAGCTGCAATAAATACCCTAATTGCAGATACCAGCTCTGTAGCAAATAGAAGGAGTGTAGATTGCAGAATAGATATGACAGGGCAACTTATGAACCCAAGACTAGGCTTTGGTATAGAGATTCCAGATATAGATCCTATTACCAAAGCAAGAGTAAATGCAGCTTTGAATACAGAAGATAAAGTAGTAAGACAAGTTATGTCTTTACTGGTTTCAGGAAGTTTCATTCCAGACGTACAATCTACAATTGTAAATAACTCTACCATTTTATACTCAAATGCAACAGAAGTTCTATCAAACCAAATCAATAAAATTTTCAACCAACTAGACATCCCATTAGATTTAAGCTTCAACTACCAACCAGGCCAAAACGGAAGAGACCTATTCGATGCTGCAATATCTGCACAACTATTCAACAACAGAGTAGTAGTTAATGGCAATATAGGGAGTGCTAAATATATGGACAAAAGTGGCGATGTTGTTGGAGATATTGATGTAGAGATAAAGCTAGACGATAAAGGACGGTTTAGAGCAAAAGCTTTCTCTCATTCTGCAGACCAATACTCCAATTATCTTGACAACAGCCAGCGAAGCGGAATTGGTTTGGTCTATCAAGAGGAGTTTAGCTCTTTCAAAGAGCTAATAAACAGTCTTTTTATGAGCAAGAAGAAAAGAGCTGAAAAATTAGAGAGAGAGATTTCTGCCATTAAACCAAGCGAAGAAACTCTTATTCCCGAACCTAAAATTAAAATAGATTTTACAAAGTAACCTTTATAATTTTCCCCACATACTCTTTGTTATAAGGCCTTTCTACTCGAATATAATTTCTAGTATATCCAAACATTTTACCTCCTTTAACAGAGCTCTCAAATAAAACCTCCTCTTCTCTCCCATGATTTTGAATCTCAAAACTAGAGTAAAGCCTAGACGAGAGAGCAGTGAGTGCACTCACTCGTTCTCTTTTTGCTTTTTCATCTACCTGATGGTTGTACTCAGCAGCTGGCGTATTTGACCTTCTAGAGTATGGGAAAATATGTAAAAAAGATGGGGCTAAAGATTCTAGAAAATTATACGTCTCTTTAAAATCACTATCACTCTCTCCAGGAAATCCCACTATAACGTCTACTCCAATAAACGCATTTGGGTTATAACTTCTTATAAGTTCTAGTTTTTGAGCAAACAGCTCTCGATTGTAACGTCTCTTCATTGCTGCTAACACCTTATTAGAACCAGACTGCAAGGGTATATGAAAATGGGGTAAAAACTTATTCTCTTTAGATACAAGTTTAATCACCTCTTCTGTGAGCAAGTTTGGCTCAATAGAAGAGACACGAATTCGCTTAATTTCTTCTACATTGGCAAGTGCTCTAAGAAGGTCTAAAAAAGATTCATCTGTAGTTTTGCCGAAATCTCCAGTATTAACTCCTGTAAGAATTATCTCTTTAATACCCTTTGAAGCAATCTCCTGAGCCTCTTTAACTAAAAAACTTATTGGATGATTTCTACTTTTTCCACGTGCCAAAGGAATTGTACAATATGAACAGTAATAATCACAACCATCTTGTACTTTAAGAAATGATCTAGTTCTATCGTCAGATGAATATGCTGGAAAAATAGTCTCTACTTGAGATATTGCACAAGAGTAAGAGCGAGCTCCTACTTCTCCTCCCAAACTGTCTTGGGCCTTTAAATGAGACACTCTCATAAAAAGATCTGATTTATAATTGCTCCCCAGCACAAGATCTACTCCCTCTATTTCTAAAATTTCATTCGGGTTTAATTGTGCATAACAGCCAGTTACAGCTATAATTGCATCTTTATTTTGCCTGTGAAATCTTCTAATAACGTTTCTAGATTTTTTATCGGCATGCTCAGTTACAGAGCAGGTATTAATAACGTAAACATCTGCCACTTCATTATGATTTACCTTCTTATAACCATGTGCCAAAAACTCCCTTGATAGTGCAGATGTCTCTGAAAAATTGAGTTTGCATCCAAGAGTGTAAAATGCAACTCTATCTCCTCTACCCCTTCTATTCTCCATTTTATTTATAACTTTTTGTTATAACTACTCTAGATGCCTCTACTCTCCCTCCAATTGGAGGGTTAAGTTTTGAAATCTCTACTTTAGCACTTATTATAGATGGAAATCTTAAGGAGCAGCTGTTATGTATTCTATACGCAACATTTTCAAGCAGCTTAGAAGGAACCATCATAGCCTCTTTAATAGTATTATATAGCTCTTGGTAATTAAGAGCATCTGCTAAATCATCTGATTTCTCTGCTGCCTCTACATTAACTTGAGCGCTATAGGTAATTAAAAATTTATTCCCAATTATCTGTTCTTCTTTAAAACAGCCATGATAGCTGTAAAACTCCATATTTACTAGCTCTACTAGCCCAATTTCATTTTTATTACTTTTCATAAAATAAATACAGTGGGTTTCTTGTTTAACTCTGGTTTAGCTCTCTTCCATTGAGAAATAGTTCTTGTCTTAATAAAAGAGTCTGGCGTTGTAATATTTGTTGCAACAGTTAAGAGTGTATCTTTAGAACAGGTTTGCAAAAAATCTGCCATAAGAGCATCATTTCTATATGGAGTCTCAATAATTATTTGGCTTTGTGCTGTTCTTAGAGAGAGCTTTTCCAACTCTCTAATCTTAGACCTTCTCTCTTCTATTTTAATTGGTAAATAACCCACAAAAGCAAAATTCTGTCCATTTTTACCAGAAGCCATTAGAGCTAGCATCAAAGAAGAGGGGCCAACAAGGGGAACAACATCTATACTGTTTTTATGGGCTAAAGCCACCAGTTTGGCTCCAGGGTCGGCAACAGCAGGAAGCCCTGCCTCACTAATCATACCCATAGAAACTCCACTTAATAATATTGAGAGATAAGATTCTATCTCTTGCTCATTTGAATGTTCATTAAGCAGATACAGCTCTAAACTCTCTATATTGCCCTTTAAACCAGCTTTAGAGAGATATCTTCTAACAGTTCTTAACTCTTCTACAACAAAGTGTTTTAAATTTAATAATATGTCTAATGTGCCTTTGGGTATAGTATTGTCAATAGCAATATCTCCTATAGGCGATGGTATTAAATACAGAGTACCTTTCACTTTTTTATATTTTCGCAAAGGTATGAAATTTTCCTACCTTTATAGTTATAAAGTATATCACATGATTAGACTCACTTTTCTTGGTACAGGAACATCACAAGGAGTGCCAATTATTGGGTGTAAATGCAAAGTTTGTACCTCTCAAGACCCTAAAGATAAAAGACTCAGATCTAGCGTACTTATAGAGCACAATAATAAAAAAATTCTAATAGATGCAGGTCCAGATTTTCGCCAACAACTTTTAAGAGAAAATATTGGGAATTTAGATGCAATAATACTAACCCACGAACATAAAGACCACACTGGCGGTTTAGACGATGTTCGAGCAATAAACTATTTACAAAAAAAAATTCTACCCATCTATTGTGAAAAAAGAGTAGAAGACTCTTTACATAAAGAGTACTCATATGCATTTTGCAAAATAAAATACCCTGGTGTACCAGAGTTTGATATAAAAACTATAGATAACACTCCTTTCAAAATAGGTGATATTACTATAACACCAATAAGAGTATATCATTATAAACTTCCAATTTTAGGATTTAGAATTGGTAATATCACCTACATAACAGATGCAAACAGAATAGACCCAAAAGAGCTAGAAAAAATATTTGGATCTGAAATATTAGTATTAAACACCATACGTAAAGAGAAACACATCTCACATTTTTCTCTATTAGAAGCAATTGAGGTTGCCAAAAAAGTTAATAGCAAAGCTACATATCTAACTCATCTTTCGCATCAAATAGGCACTCATAGTGAATTAAGCTCTATTTTACCCCAAGGTATATATGCCTCCTACGATGGACTCACAATAGAAACTAAATAATATTATTTATGAGAGAAAATTATAAAAAAGAAGTTGTTGGTATCACTGGAGCAAGCGGTTTCATTGGAAAAAACCTATCTCAACATTTAGAATTATGTGGCTTTAAAGTTATTTCTCTTAAAAGAGGGTTCTCTGTAGATGAATTGCAAAAATGTAATATAATCATTAACCTAGCTGGCTCAACAATTAACAAAAGAGATAGCAAAACATTATAACTCACTGTTTACAATACGAATTCCTGCGTTTTTTATAAAGCTAATATTGGGGAGTAGCTCATCTGTAATACTAAAAGGGCAGTATGTAGTAT
>Ga0172377_10003859_pt1 | contig 15439 bp, 9 predicted proteins | sample Pumphouse3metaG_FD_119749 | JGI IMG/M metagenome (GOLD analysis project Ga0172377, IMG submission 119749) | Leachate microbial communities from a municipal landfill in Southern Ontario, Canada - Pumphouse #3 metaG | ecosystem: Engineered > Solid waste > Landfill > Unclassified | place: Canada...
GGTGTCCTAACCACTAGACGACGAAGACATATCACAAGAGATGAGCTGCAATGGATTCGAACCATTGACCCACGCCTTAAAAGGGCGTTGCTCTACCTACTGAGCTAGCAGCCCTTGCAACGACTCAGAATATATCAAAAGTGAGCCTAACACGTCAACTACTTTTAAGGAAAAAAGAATAAAATAATTATTAAATTTTAAACTTTATCTATTTTATATGTATTAAATACTTTTCTATTAACGAATTAAATAAAAGGTAAAGAACAGAAAAAACATCGCTAATTAGGTAATTTTAACCAACAAAAAACATCATTTTTCCCCATTATAATTCCTGTAATTTATAGGTATAAATGCAGAAAAATATACTTTTCTTTGGAGCATAATTTATATCATAAAATAGAATATCAAAAGCCAGTCTTCTAAAATTTTATTGATGAGATCTTAAAAAAATTGTAAATCTTCATCTTGAAATACAGTGTTTATTTCATACTCAATCAAAACAGACCATAAAAATTAAAGAATTATCAGTCAAATATGCCATATCTAAAAGAGTTTTCCATCAGCCTATATATATAAAGACACTATTTTTTTTATTCATCAAAAATTTATTGAATAATTACTGTAATAACTCAATTAAAAATTAAAAACCCTAAAATAGCAGTTTATGCCATATATTAAATCAAATTTTAAAAAGCTAGAAAGTCAAAATCTCTTCTACAAACTTTTAACATTGCATAAATATGAATAATTAGCTAAAAAATGCCTAAAATTCTATATTTATAAAAAGAATCATCCATTTTGTGATGAATCTGTAATAAATATACTATTTTTGATTGAAACATTGCCAAACTTATATTATTATAATTTTATAAATATTTAGGAGTAACTTATGACAACAACACAATTGTATCAAGCAATAGAACAGGAGATGTACGAAAAGCACAAAGAAAAACCAAGAGTGTCGTATGATGTATTTTTTTCAAACTGGTTTGTTCAACATTGCATCGAAAATGTATCTGATTATCCACTAGAAAAACTTCGATTTGTATGCCCTCTAAAATTCTTCACAACATTGCTGCACTGTGAAAGTGAGAAACATATAATTTTATTAGCTACATATTTCTTACCTGCGAATTACACAATTCCAGATCAAGTTATTAAAGATTTTGTAAATTACCCTAAAGAATGTTTCCATCCAAAGCATCCAAAAATGAGCCAAAATGCTTTATTTGAAAAAGCTCTATATGATAAAGATTACCATATATCCATGACAATGATCACAACAAGCACTCAACCATTAGATGGTAGATCTTGGAGCATGTTGAATGAATTCAATAAAGAACTGGACACCACTTATGATTGCAGAATTACAGCAAGATATTTAGACCTTGAAAGCATCAAGACCTTCTATCAGTATACTGAAGATTCTGATTCATTTGAGAGGTTGTTAGAAACAGAATTACAGTAAGGAAAATATTATGGGACCAATTTCAGACCAGAATCAAAAGATGCGCAAGTATTTTGAAAGCGGTGCAACTTTGGACTATCGATTTAGAAAGAGAAACCTAGAACTATTCAGTCAAGCATTGATAAAATGGGAAAAACCTCTTGAGAAGGCTCTGTTCAGTGACCTAAGAAAAAGTCCTGAAGAATCCTATATGTCTGAAATATCCATGGTTAAGAGTGAGCTTTCTTTTGCTCAAAAAAATCTAAAAAGATTCATGAAAAAAAAGAAAGTCCCATCTCCATTAATACATTTTCCAAGTAAAAGTTACAGAATCAACAACCCACTGGGACTTGTATTGATTATGAGTCCATGGAACTATCCTGTGCAATTGACGCTCTCTCCTCTAGTAGCTGCAATTGCTGCAGGCAATTGTGTAATTCTCAAACCTTCTCGTTATAGCAGCAACACAAGCAAAATTATCAAAACAATAATTCAAGATACATTTGATGATAAATATATAACCGTCTTCGAAGGTGGCTCAGAAGTCAATCAGCAGCTTCTTGATGAAAAATTTGATTTCATTTTCTTCACAGGCTCCCCTACAATTGGACATATCGTTATGGAGAAAGCTTCTAAATATCTAACTCCTGTTGCCTTGGAACTTGGAGGAAAGAGTCCTGTCTATGTAGATAAATCAGCCAACATAAGATTGACGGCTGAAAGATTGGCATGGGGAAAATATCTGAACGCAGGCCAAACATGTGTTGCACCTGATTACATTCTTTGTCATAAGGATGTATCAATGGAGCTCATCACATCACTAAAATCTGAGATCATCAAGATGTACGGTTCCAATCCTGTTGGAAATGACGAATATGGAAAGATCATAAATGAAAAGCATTACAACAGACTGGTAAATTTACTCAAGATGGGAACTCTTGCCCATGGTGGTCAATTTGATAATGAGAATATGAAGATTGCTCCATCAATTATGGTGGCTCCAGATAGCAATTCTGAATTGATGACAGATGAAATATTCGGACCAATTTTACCAATTATAAATGTTGAGTCCTTTGAGGAGGCTGTAAGCTTTATTCAAAGACGTCCTCATCCTCTGGCCTGTTATTTATTCACAAACAACAGAAGTCAAAAGCAAGTTTATGAAGAAAAATTAATTTTTGGTGGTGGATGCATAAATGATTGTGTGGTTCATCTTTCATGTCCTCACCTTCCTTTTGGTGGGATTGGAGACAGTGGTATGGGCTCATACCATGGAATGAAAGGACTTGAGTCCTTCTCTCATTCCAAATCAATATTGAAAAGATATTTCTTTTTCAATATTAAGTTAAGGAATCCTCCTTATAAAGGCAAAATGAAAAGACTGAAAAGATTGCTCTAATATAATCATGTGGGATGCATAATGCATCCCAATTTTGAGTAAAATAAACTATTATTTACTGTAATTAATTGACGCTAACATAAAATAATCTTATCTTATTATAGTTAAGTTACTACTAGCAGTATCCTTTTTAATATACACTAAGATAACTTATTTATTAATAAGAAATTACCAATTTTATGCACCTTTTATAACGATACTTATGAAGAGTATTTACATTGCAATAAATTTATAAAACTGTTAATATCACGATGAAATAACACAAAGGAATTATCATGAACGTTAAAACAACACGTAATATAGGGATTATGGCCCATATAGATGCTGGTAAAACTACCACAACAGAAAGAATGCTTTACTACACTGGAGAAAACCACCGTATCGGTGAAGTTGACAATGGTAATGCAACCATGGACTGGATGGAACAGGAACAAGATCGAGGTATAACCATAGCCAGTGCTGCGATTACTTGTTTTTGGCAAGATCACCAAATTAACATAATTGATACTCCAGGACACGTAGATTTCACGGCAGAAGTAGAGAGATCCCTCAGAGTGCTTGATGGTGCTGTTGGTGTGTTCTGTGCTGTTGGTGGAGTTGAACCTCAAACAGAAACTGTTTGGAGACAAGCAGATACTTATAAAGTTCCAAGAATTGGCTTTATAAACAAAATGGACAGACTTGGCGCTAATTTCTACAGTGCAGTTGAAGATATTGAAAAACAACTTCATGCAAATCCAGTTCCTCTTTTTCTACCCATTGGAGGTGAAAATGATTTCTCAGGAATCATCGATCTGTTGAAAATGAAAAAGCTCACTTTCAGCAAAGAAGATCAGGGTGAGACAATCATTGAATCAGATATTCCTGAAGATATGATGGATCTAGCTACTGAATGGAGAGAAAATCTAATTGATAAAGCTTCAGCTTATGATGAAGAAATCATGGATATGTTCTTCAATGAAGAGGAAATCCCTACAGAAAAAATCAAAAAGGCTTTGAGAGAGGGAACATTAAAGAGAGAAGTTCTTCCAATTTTCGTTGGTTCCTCCTTGAAAAATATTGGTATTCAAACAGTTCTTGATGGCGTTATTGACTTCTTGCCTTCTCCTGATGAAATTACCACTGTTTACGGTACAGACAAAAAAGGAAACGAAATACAGATTCTCCATAAGGACAATGCAAATCCTCTAGCATTGATTTTCAAAATCCAGGTTGATAAAGAGGCTGGTCCTCTGAGTTTTGTTAGAGTATATCGTGGAACTTTGAAAAAAGGTTCAACAATTTACAATGTTAACAAAAAGAAGAAGGAAAGAATTGGAAGAATTCTTAGAATGCATGCAGATAGAACACAGGATTTGAACGAACTCAATGCTGGTGATATTGGTGTTATTGTAGGTTTCAAAAATATTCAAACTGGTAATACATTATCCAACGAAAGTGAGAAAATTCTTTTAGAAGAAATGCATTTCCCAACTCCAGTAATTACAATTGCTATTGAACCAAACACACAGAGTGATAGTGCAAAACTTAAGAAAGGTCTTGAACAGCTTGCAATGGAAGATCCAACTTTCTCTTATAAAGATGACAGCGAAACTGGACAGCTTGTTATAAGTGGAATGGGAGAATTGCACCTTGATGTTCTAGTAACTCGTTTGACAAAAGAAATGGGAATAGCAGCTCACGTTGGTAATCCTCAAGTAACATATCGCGAATCAATAACAGAAACAAAGAGTGGTAGCGAAAAATTCTCCAAAGTACTTGCTGGTAAAGAGAATGAAGCAGGAATTTCTATTACAGTTAGACCTCTTCCATCTGGCTCAGAGAATACTTTGGTAATGAAAGCAAATACTCGTGGAATTCCAGAAGAGATCATCTCAGCTATTGAAAGTGGAATCAAAAACAGCTTCACATCTGGTATTAAATTTGGATATGAAATCTGTGATATGGAAGTTACTGTTGATTCAATTGATTACAATGAACTGACTGCAAGTAACTTCGCTTTTGAAGCTTGTGCAGCAATGTGTTTCGATAAAGTCTGTCAAACTGCAGGACCTGTTTTGATGGAACCAATTATGAAGGTCATAATTGTTGTACCAACTCAATATGATGGTGATGTAATTGGAGGGCTAACAAGTCGTGGAGGACTTGTAACCAGCATTGAATCTCGAACTTCGGCAGATCATATAATAGCAGAATCTCCTCTATCTAAGATGTTTGGATATTCAACAGTTCTTAGATCTTCTACTCAAGGAAGAGGAACATTCTCAATGGAATTTGATCACTTTGCTCCTAAAACTTCTCGTTAATTGATGGAGAGCTGTATGAAAGATGGTATAAAGCTACAGGATATATTTGCAAGGAACATGAAGGAAAGAAGAAAAAAACTTGGTTTGACACAATGTGAATTGGCAAGCAAAGTTGGAGTTTCTACTTCTTTTATAACAGAGATTGAAATTGGAAGGAAATCCCCTTCTTTTATCAACATCAGTAAAATTGCAGATGCTCTTGAAGCTCCAGAATGGTCTTTGTTTGTTGAAAGAGGAGAGGAAATAACTAAAAAATCTAACTCTGATGCTCAACTTGCAATAACTTTGAAAGCAGCTCTATCTGATAAAATTGATGAGATTTTGAACAACAACAATTAATACTGTTATCAGTATATAAAACGACAGGATTCAGAAATGGATCCTGTTTTTTTATTCCAAATCGGAGCATTCAAAAAATGAAATACAACCCAATCCAAACTTTTATCCTTTTTCAACTTATTAGTTAGCAAATGTAAATATTTGAACATATATAGAACAAACACTATCTTATTGCAATATATTTTCTACAAGTTTTAATTTGTTATACAGCAATAAATAACTCACACTCTATTTATACTTTTGATACAAAAGATTCCTATATAACTGCCCCATGAGTTGTTTGCAACAAAAAACAATTTGACAGATTACTATAAGAGGGCTTACCATATACATAGTTATACGCGTATTGTTCTTATGAACAAAAGGAGGAATTATGAGCGTTACAAGTACTGACCTTAGAAATGTAGCTATCGTGGGGCATAACGGTACCGGTAAAACCTCGTTAATGGAGCAGATGCTCTATTACAGTGGGGCCATTGCCAAACCGGAAACCATTGAGAGCGGGAAAACAACTAGTGACTTTACAGAAGAAGAAATCAAGAAAATGATTTCTGTTCATACCAGTTTGGCCCATGTAAAATGGGATGAAAAACATTTAAACTTCCTCGACACTCCCGGTTATGCAGGATTCATCGGAGAGGCAATTTGTGGCTTCAGAGCTACAGAGGCTTCAATAATGATGGTAGATGCTAAAGACGGAGCTCAAATTGAAACCATAAAACTTTGGCGTCGCCTTGATGACAGAAACAAACCTCGCGCGGTGTTCATCAATAAAATGGACAGTGAAAGAGCAGATTTTACAAAGGTCATCGATGATCTCAGAGATCACTTTGAGGCAACATTTGTTCCAACTTTTATTCCGATGGGGCAAGATACAGAATTCAAAGGAATAATCAATCTAATAGAAAATAAAGCGTATTTTTACCATGACAACAATGAAAAAGAGACAATTGGTGAGATACCTGAAGAATATAAAGAAATCGAAGAAAAATATAGAGAGCAGTTAATTGAATATGCAGCAGAAGGTGATGATGCATTGATAGAGAAATTCTTTAATGATGGAACACTTGATGCTCACGATATCAGACAGGGACTCAAATTAGGACTTGCAGCAAATAGAGTTGTGCCTGTATTCTGCGGATCAACATTGAAAGGTTCCGGAATCATATCACTTCTTAACTTCATAGCTCACAACTTCCCAAAACCTTTAGGACATGTTGAATGGATAACCAACGAAGAAGGCGAGAGAGAAGACATGCTTATAAGCGATGAAGGAGACGCTTCTGCCTATGTATTCAAAACAACAATTGATCAGTACAGTGGTAAATTGAGCTACATCAAAGTTGGGTCAGGATGCATAAAAGAAGGAGAAACTGAACTTACAAATCCTGCTATAAATAAAAAAGAAAGAATCAACAAACTCTACAGAGCTGTTGGTAAGAATCTCATTGAAACACCATTTCTATCAGCTGGTGATATTGGTGTTCTCGCAAAAAGTAACATCTGTGAGACCAATTGCTCACTTTTAGCAAATCCTGCAAAGCAAAATTTCAGATACAAACCTCTATCATTGCCAGATCCAATCTACGCACTTGCAATATCAACAAATGATAAGAAGAGTGAGGATAAATTGAATGACTACCTGCATAAGATTGCTGAAGAAGATCTAACTTTCAAAACTGAATTTAACAAAGAAACCAAAGAATCTATTATTAGAGGAATGGGTGATGTACATCTTCAGTTGATTCTTGATACCGTCTGTGAGAAACAAAAGATCAAGATCAACACAAAACTTCCTAAGGTTGCTTTCAGAGAGACAATAACAAAAAAAAGTGGAATTGTTGAATATGCTCATAAAAAACAATCAGGAGGTCATGGCCAATATGGTAAGGTACTGCTGGAGATTTACCCTATCGAGAGAGGCAAACAGTATGAATTTGTCAACGCTATAAAAGGTGGTTCAATTTCGAAGGGATATATTCCAGGAATAGAAAAAGGTCTTCATGAAAAGATGGAAGAAGGTTTTCTTGCTGGCTATCCTCTTGTAGATATTGGAATCAAATTGGTTGATGGAAAAGAACATCCAGTAGATTCTTCAGAAATGGCATTCAAACTTGCTGCTAAAGGTGCTTTAGAATTGGCTCTTGAAAAGGCCAAAGTGACACTGCTTGAACCTATTATGGAGGTGCATGTATTTGTTAACAATCAGCATCTTGGCGATGTCTTATCTGATTTAAGCAGCAAACGAGGTCGTGTGAGTGGGCAGCAGAAGTTCGGAGCCCTTCAGGAGGTAATTGCTGATGTCCCTCAGTCAGAGATGTTAAATTATGCGATTGACCTTAAGAGCATGACAAGTGGAACAGGTAGTTTTGAATTGAATTTCTCTCACTATGATCCTCTCAATGGACGTGCTGCAGATCTTGTTATTGAAGATGCTAAAAAAGCAAATAAAGAATAACATTGTATAGATTATAAAAAAAGGAATTGTTGCTTTAAAATAAGTTAACAATTCCTTTTTTATATCTTGATGATGTTATAAATTTTATAATGAATTCTTTTTGAGATTACTGCTTTTCAAACCAAATTTCATTGATTGTATAGTCTAGATTCACACCACGAGTTTCATATTTTGTGGTTGGTCTCCATTCCCGAGAAGGAGCATATCCATCATATGGATTCATAAGACCTTCAGTACCATTGAATACATCAACCATCTGCTCTGCATACTCTTCCCAGTCTGTCACACAGTAGATATAACCACCCTTCTGCAATTTAGAAGTGAGTAGATCAGCAAAAGGTTTTTGAATCAATCTTCTCTTGTGATGCCTTTTTTTAGGCCAAGGATCAGGGAAGAAAATATGGAATCCAGCAATGCTGCCATCTTCAATCATATCATTGAGAACCTGCACTGCATCAAATCTCATCAATCTAACATTCTCAAGTTTTTCATCACCTACTTCTGTAAGTGTCTTTGAAAACCCATTAAGAAAAACCTCAATACCAATATAATTGTACATGTCTCTTTCTTTAGCAATTCTAACGGTAGAAACACCCATTCCAAAGCCAATTTCAATAACTACAGGCTTGTCATTTCCAAATACCTTTTTATAATCAAGCTTCTCACTTTGATATGATAACCCATAATGGGAATAATATTTTCTTACACCCTCTATTTGAAAGGTGCGTAGAGGAGCTGTTCTTAAAACATAAGATTTAACTTCTTTCTTTGCATCTTCACCGTCTGTTCTATTTTGAACAAATTCCAATTCAGGAATATCATTATAAATTGTGCTAGCTTTCTCTTTCATTCTTCATTTCCTACACGAGCTGTTTTAATATTTCAAGGATAAATAAACTTTTATCTTTAAGAGATACAGCTTCTGTTTTTAATTTAATTGTCAATGGTCTCTTTGTATCATAAGATACTGCACCATTGCTATATGCAAGCAATCTTGTAAACTTGCCTGGATTCAAGACTTTCATCTCTCTCAGCTTTATTACAACACGCCCCTTTCTCTCTGCAAGGTGAACTATCTTCAGTTTCCTACAAACAATCTTCAATTCAGCAATATAAAGAAGGTTGAGTACTTCTTCTGGGGGATTACCAAATCTATCTGCAATCTCACTGGATAGAGTCTGCAGCTCATCATCAGTATTGACTGCTGCAATTTTTTTGTAGATCTCGAACTTTATTGAAGTATCTTTGATAAATGAATCTGGTATGAAACCAGTATAATCAAGTTCAAGGAATACCTCACTATCAAGCTCATCTTGATTGTTTGCTCTGAGTTTGTTTATCTCTTCATCAAGAAGTCTAATATACATATCAAGACCAACTGTTGCAAGCTGTCCACTTTGTTGCTTTCCAAGAAGGTTACCAGCACCTCTTATTTCCATATCTTTCATAGCTACTTTAAAACCTGAACCAAGGCCAGTATTTTCACCAATAGTTTTAAGTCGTTTGACAGCTATCTCACTGAGGGCTTTATATTCAGGATACAAAAGATAAGCGTGAGCCTCTCTCTCAGACCTTCCAACCCTACCTCTCAATTGATAGAGCTGTGATATTCCGTACTGATCAGCACGGTCAATTATTATCGTGTTTACATTTGGAATATCAATACCATTTTCAATGATTGTAGTTGAAACAAGAACCTGAATTCCTTCATGAACAAAACGCCTCATGGTGTCCTCAAGAACTTTCGGTTCCATCTGACCATGAGCATATTCAATTATAACATCGGGAAGTTCTTCCTGAAGCATCTTAACTACCATCTCAAGTGATTCAATTCTGTTATGCAGATAAAATATCTGGCCGCCTCTATCTATCTCCTCACGAATGGCTCTGGTAATGACACCAAGATCAAATCCTTCAATATGAGTATCTATACTTCTTCTTGAAACAGGTGGAGTCTTCAACAAAGACATATCACGGATTTTTAGAAGAGACATATACAGTGTTCTTGGAATTGGTGTGGCAGATAGAGCTAAAGAATCAATTGATGCTCTGATTGTTTTGATTCTCTCCTTATCCTTAACACCAAATCTTTGCTCTTCATCAATAACCAGGAGACCTAAATCTTTATAAAGAATATCTTTTTGAAGAATTCTGTGTGTACCAAATAGGACATCAACACCACCTTCTGCAAGGCGGACCAATGTTTCTTTCTGCTCTTTTCTAGGAATTACTCGACTCAACAAAGCGACATTGATTGGGAAGTCTTGAATTCTCGCCATAAAATTGTTGTAATGCTGTTCTGCAAGAATTGTGGTTGGAGCTAAAAAAGCAACTTGCTTGCCACTCATAACAGCTTTAAAAGCTGCTCTGAAAGCTATCTCCGTCTTACCAAAACCTACATCTCCACATACAAGTCTATCCATGGCGGTACTGCTTTCCATATCCAGCTTTATATCATCAATACAATTTAATTGATCAGGAGTCTCTTGATAAGGAAACATCGCTTCAAATTGCATTTGCATTTCGTTATCTTTATCAAATGAAAAACCTACAGAGGCTTTTCTCTTTGCATATAACTTTATTAAATAACTTGCTAGATCCTCTGCACTCTTTCTGGCTTTTGCCTTTTTATTTTCCCAAACCTTGGAACCAATTTTATCAAGTTTAGGAGCATTTCCTTTGGAACCAATATAACGCTGAACCAAGTTCGCCTGTTCAATTGGAACATAGATATTGTCACCACTCGCATATGCAATCTTAATATAATCGCGCTCTCGATCAAAAGATTTAACTCTGTCAATTTTTATGAACTTACCAATTCCATAATTGACATGCACCACATAGTCACCTTCTTTTAAATCAACGAAAGAATCCAATGGAGAGCTTTTGGTATGCTGAAGTGTCTTTATAATCTGCTTACGTCTACCAAACATCTCATATTCACATATGGCCATGATTCTCATTGAAGGAATTGAGAACCCACCTGAAATTTCATAATCGAGAAAAACAAGTTTGTCAAATTCTTTAAGCATCTGCTGCAATCTCTGTTTTTGAACAGCATTGCTTGTGAAGACATATATACTCCAGCCCATATCAAAACGAGATTTCAACTCGCCTTTCACTCTAGTGAAGTCTCCAAAAAATGATCTTGGACCATCAACATCATAATTATAGATAAGTCTCTCATCATCTTTCAAATCTGCAAGAGTGAATTTATTTTTTACATTTTCATAAAATTCAGGAAAATTGAACAACAATGTTTCTGGCATTGGAACATTCTGATCCTGATGATATGCCTCTCTATATAAGGCTTTGGCTTCGGTCATCAAGCTTTTATAAGATGTCTGAAGTCTTATATCACCAATAAACGCGAAAAAGTCATGTGGGTCTATATATGAATCAATATGGGTGAATTCAATATCATCTTCTTTCTCTAGCATGGAAATTGATATCTTGTGCAGTTGTTTTATTGTTTCTTGAGTCAATGGATCAAATGTTGCAATCTTTTCAATATCATCCCAATCAGCATAAATTCTAATTGGATCTTCCTCTGAAAAAGCAAATATCTCAACGACCTCACCTCGAATGGTAAATTCTCCAGGAAGTGCTATGCTTGTGGTTCGTATGTAACCTGCATCAACCAATGTCTCAGCGATTTTTGTAGAGTCAAATTTATCCCCCACCCTGAGATTCAAGGAAGAATTATCAATAGATTTATTGGAAACTACATTGTTAGCAAATGCTCTGAGATGTGTGACAATTATAGAATCTCGAAATTCATTGATATTTCTAAGAACCTGCAACTGATTGTACTCAATAATTCCGGGATCGAATTGAGAATAAAGTTTTTTATCATTACTTGGAAGATATAAAATAGGAACTTCCATAAATTTATCTTCTATGTTTAAAGTTCCATCCTTGTTAACAGAGCGACCAAAATCTTTCAAAAGATTCACGCAACTATCTTTTGTGGGTAGAACTACCCACACCTTACCTTTACGACTTCTGTGTATGCTTCTGATAAACTGAGCCAGAACAAACCCTTCTAGACCACTTACTACAATGTTGGATTTGCCTGAATTTATTTCTTTGAATGCGTTTGCTTTTTTTACGTACTGCTGTACTTGTTGTGATATCTTATTTTCCATATGATAATAGGAGAGTATCACAAGTGAATATATTCACTCAATAAAGAATGCTAAAAAAGAGACAAATTAGGGGAGAAATAAATAATTTGAATAAAAGTTTAGATAGTAAACAATTAGATATACTTTTTACAGAGGTCCAGGAGTGTGCAAAACTGGCAGTAAGAATGCAAAAAGACATAGCTGTCTCATACAAAACAGATGGTTCTGTTCTTACCAAAACAGATTTAGAAATTTCTAAAAGGATCATAAATACCATCAGAGAGCTATTTCCAACATGCAATGTAATATCGGAAGAAGAGAAGACACCTTATGATGTAGATGCACCATACACTTTTGTATTGGACCCAATTGATGGCACTGATGTTTATTCAAATGGTTTTCCCTCCTTTGCAGTATCTCTTGGAATCTTAGACAACCAAAGAATTCCTGTCGGATGTATGATTATAGCACCACGTTTTGGAAAGGCCAAAGAATCATTAGAAATTAGATTGGATCCAGGATGTGATTTAATTATTGACGGTGAAATCGTAAATTCAGTTGAAGAGAATAAAGACGAAGTTAGACAGATCACTATAAGTTCAAAATCCCAGAAATTTGTAGATTTTACAAATTATCACGGAAAAGTTAGAACTTTTGGCTCCTCAATAATTCATATACTCTGTCCGGTGGTATTTCCATTCATACAAGCTTGTATAAATCAGAAGGCATTCATCTGGGATATCTGTTCCTCTCATGCGGTTTTGAATCATGTAGGAATGAAAATTGTTTACAGTGATGGTTCACCACTGCTCTATACAGATAAAATGATCATTGACAGAGATGTATGTGATAAAACCATATACTGTGGAACAGACTCAGGAATCAAAAAATTGATGAAAGATCTACCAATGAAAGTTGGAAAAGATTGAGTCTGATTGCTTCATGTATTAAAAAAGGGAAACATTGATATACTTAAAATCAATGACTTCCCTTTTTTTTGATACAAAAACTAAACTGTTGTTTTTATTTTGCCCTCATCGAACCATTTTCTTGCCAGATAGATAAAAGGAGTATCACAAGCAGCTACAACGAATTTCAATACATAAGTTGAAATTGTTATCTCCAATAGAACAGGCATGGAGAAAACACCATAAAAAGCTATGAAACTGAACAAAACGGAATCTATTAATTGAGAAACAATCGTGGATGCGTTATTTCTTAACCATAAATATTTTGTCCCTGGAAACTTCTGTTTCCAATATTCAAAAGCCCATACGTCATGCATATTACTGCAAAAATAAGCAATTAGTGATGCAACAGTCAACCTCGGTAACAGAGAAAAGATTGTTATCAAAGAATCGTTAGCAAAATCAGATTCTGCGGGATTGAACTTCAATGCTACTTGCATGAAAGTGGTCAAACAGATCAATGATAAAAAACCCATACCAATGGCTCTTCTTGAATCCTTCTTACCAAAACATTCTGATAAAATATCAGTTGCAAGAAAACCTGTAGCATATACAATATTACCTAATGTAGCTTCAAGTCCAAACAAGTTCACAGTTTTAGTAACCTGGATGTTGGCGATAATTGTGGAAATTGGGATCCAAATATATAGACCTACTTTTCCATAAAGACGAAAGGCTATCATGATAGCCACAAAATTAAGTACTAGCAGAAAGAACCATAGTAATTCATTCATACAAAAACCTCTCTTAGATAGAGTAGCCAGAAACAAACAAATGTTTCCCTACGCCAAGATGCAGCAACTAAACTAAATAACATTTAATAAAGTAGCGTGCCACTTCCACCTTGGTCTAAGTGCACAACGTGCAATGCAAAATGACCTTAACAAAAATAAGAAAAAATATCAAATAGAAATTAGTCATTTATATAAAATAACCAGAACTTACAACTTAAAAATCAATCGTATTGAATTATAAAAGATCTTACCTAAAGATATAGCACCTGAAAAAGCTTCAAGACTTCCCTAACTTCATATAATTGCAATAATAGTTAAATCTTGTTAAGGAAAGATAATATAAAAATTCAAATAAAAATCAATTATTTTTCAAGTTTTTTTGAAAAACTTATTGACCCAATTCCCAATTTCCTTTATATTCCTACATGTGCTTAAGCGAAAGCGAGAGTATGACCGGGGAGGTTCCCGAGCGGTCAAAGGGGCCAGACTGTAAATCTGTTGGCTACGCCTTCGAAGGTTCGAATCCTTCTCTCCCCACAATCAACTTCTTCTTTATGAAGAAGTTTTTTTTATGTCATTTGATTTAATTGAATTTACAACTTCCTTTTCCTCATACTGAGTTTCTAATGAACCTCCCCCTCAACTAAAATTCATGCTGATAAAAAAATTAACTATATTACACTGTCTCTTTATTTTAAAATTCTTTTAGTAATATCAATAGACTATTCAATTAAATTCCTATAGTGATTGATTTTAAGGAGACTACAAAAAATGAAAAAATCTATTTTAGTAATCGCATTATCAATTTCAGCCCTTCTAATGAGCTGCAAAACAACGACCTCAACAAATGATAATGCAGTTTATGAAACTAAAGAAATTGCCCTCTCTATTGAAGGGAAACGCGGTAATAACATCCCAGCTATTATTACACTACCTATTAGCGACGAGAAATATCCTCTTGTTGTGATGGCTCATGGACATGGTGGATCAAAAGAAGAAAATGGCGGATTCACTGCTATAGCAGATGCACTTGCAAAAAAAGGTATAGCAGTAATAAGGATGGATTTCCCAGGTTGTGGAGAGAGCAAGGAATCATTTGAGGAAAATACCTTATCAAATATGATTGATGATGTTATTTCAAGTAAAGATTATGCAGTTAAAAATTTCAATATCAAAAGCGACTCAATAGGCCTATTTGGATACAGCATGGGTGGCAGAATAGTACAATCCATATTAAATCATAAATATATTGAAAATGTTGAATCTGTTGTTTTACTGGCACCTGCAGTTGATGAAGATACAATGGTAAATTTTCTAGGTGGAAAAGATTCTTGGACAAGCTTAAAAGAAGCTGCACAGAAAAATGGCAGTGTTGAATTTACCACAATTTATGGCTCAAAGCAGATATTATCCGATACATGGTTTGAAGAATTAGAAGCAGAAGTCCCTTTAGATGATGTAACTACTTTTGATGGAATTGCTAAAGTATTGTACAGTGAAGATGATACAGTAGTTAGCCCAATCGTCAGCAAAAGTGAAGCTGAAAAATTAGGTGCATCTGCCGTTGCTGTTACTGGCGATTCTCACTCTTACGGTTTTTATAGTGATAAAACAGACATAAAGATGGCAGTTGTTAATGAAACTGTTGCTACTTTTTTAGA
>Ga0172377_10003861_pt1 | contig 15439 bp, 14 predicted proteins | sample Pumphouse3metaG_FD_119749 | JGI IMG/M metagenome (GOLD analysis project Ga0172377, IMG submission 119749) | Leachate microbial communities from a municipal landfill in Southern Ontario, Canada - Pumphouse #3 metaG | ecosystem: Engineered > Solid waste > Landfill > Unclassified | place: Canada...
GCCGTCGCGTATTGCGGATGATCGGAAAATCAAAGTCGTATTTTTCAAGGAAAACCTGTCTACGGGATGGGACTGCCCACGCGCCGAGACCATGATGTCCTTCCGTCACGCCAATGACGCCACCTATATCGCGCAGCTTCTCGGACGCATGGTGCGCACTCCGATGCAGATGCATATCATGGTGGACGATGTGCTGAACGATGTCCATCTCTTCTTGCCGTACTTCAATGCCGAAACCGTAAAGGATGTCGCCGAAGCCCTGCAAAGCACAGAGGGCGGTAACATCCCGACCGATGTTTATGGAGAAGCCTATGGCGATAAGGTGTTTGAAACGCTTACTGTTCGACCGAAGCGTCCCGCGTCTGTAAACACCAAACAGTATACACAAACGCAAACGCCGGGGCAGATCGCCTTGCACGATAACGTGGAGACTTCAAACGTCGGTGCTTCCGATAACGGCTCCGATTCTGCCGCACTGTCGGCTGCGCCAGTTACTCCTACAAGCTCAGGAAGCCAGAACACTCCTGATAGTGTATCTGTTCCTTCCCCTGACGCTACGACCGAAACAACGCAGGAAACTCAGGCAGGTCATCCGGAGCAGACAGAAGCCGCTGTAAGAGAGACTGCAGAGCCAACCTTTGACCGTGAAGCTGTGATGAAAGCGATCAACGACGCCGGGCTTTTGACTTATGAGGTCAGAACGGTGCGTATCAGCAATTATCTTCATTCGCTGTATACACTTGCGCATCTGTTCAGTCAGTCGCTTATTTGCCAGAACGCCTACGACGATGTAACAGCCGAAATCGTTGTCCTTATTCATGAATATATAGAGTCCCTCAAAGCCGACGGGAAATACACTGAGCTTGCGACGAAAGTGATGCAGTTCAAACTGAACACGCAGGTCTTTGACGTGTTCGGCGAAAGCGTGGATAACAACGCCATACATGATCTGTTATCCGCTACGGATACCGACTTGGACAGGCAGTTCAGACTTGCCGACATCAAGCTCGGTAACGAGGGTATCGGCTATAAATATGGGTGTGCGTATCAAGAAGCGGATAATCCGAACGGCTTCAAAATCGACATCATACTTTATGCCGCAGACAGCGATTGTATCGCTGCTTTGAACGCATACGCAAAAGACCGCTTTCACGATTTGAACGATACATACCGTCGTCGTACTATTAACCTGCCCATCAGCTTCAAGAAAAAGTATAACGATATTGTATCGGACGGCGACCTTGTCAGTGAGCACATTTTCATGCTTCCGGAAACCATCACCTGTGAGCGCAGCACGAGCGGACGAATATACACAAACCATCTGTTTGCCGATGACACAGGTAAAGCGAAGATTGCCCTTAACAACTGGGAGGAAGGTGTGCTCGACGAGGAAATGGCGCAGCCTGACTTTGTCTGCTGGCTTCGCAATCCTTCCAGAAAGTCGTGGTCGCTCTGCATACCTTATGAGCAAGGCGTTATAACTAAACCAACCTATCCGGACTTCATCATTATCCGCAAAGACGCAGAGGGCGGATACATAATCGATGTTCTGGAGCCTCACGACCAGACGCGAACGGACAATCTCGGCAAGGCAAAGGGTTTCGCAGAATACGCCCGTCGGAATCCCGGCATAGGTCGTATACAGCTAATTCACATGGGAAAAGATGCCGCTGGCCGTAATCGCTTTAAAAGGCTGGATATGTCAAGGAGCGCTATCCGAGACAGGGTTAAACACGCGATGAGCGACGATGAGCTCACCCATATTTTTGATACCGATGGGTTCTTTGTATAATACCTAATTACACAAAGAACATTCGGAAGAACGTAAAGGACGGTAAAATCTTTTATAAAAAAATTGTCCGGGAAAAAGGGAAACTCAAATGATTGAGAGTACGGCAAACAATACAACCAAACCAACATGGACAAATACTTCAAGCAAAAGAAGCACTGATGGAAAGCGATGTGGATATTTGTTGATTCGAGGATGTGTAAGCACAAGAGGATAGGTGGATTGTAGGATGATTTGCTTTTTGGGGCGACTTGTGCTATAATAAAAAAGAAATTGCAAAAGAACTGTCTTTACAGAAGGGCTTTTATTAATTTGTGTCTTCCGGCACAAATTAAAAAGGCCCTCTTTTTCATAGATGTAAAAAATCTTTAAATAGGAGGAAAAAAAGATGGATTCTATTCAGGCCAACTTGCGGGATGTAAAGGTCAAAGCAAAACAGCTCAGACGTTCTGGTTTTGTCCCCTGTGCGATCTATGGGGCTGGATTGGAAGAGTCTCTTTCTGTTCAGATCTCATCTTCCGAGGCAAGATTGCTCAGAAAGACCAAGAGGACAGGAAGCTTGGTGGATGTCCAGGTGGAGGGGAAGCGTTATCACACCCTTATCAAGGAACTGGACTACAACAGTATAAATAATGAGATCGTCCATATCAGCTTTCAGAGCTTGGAAAAAGGAAAGAAGGCGAACAGTGTTGCCGACATTGTTCTTTTGAACAAGGATAAGGTGCAGGGTGTTTTAGAGCAAATCCAGATGCAAATCCCCCATGCGGCGGAACCGGAGTATTTACTGGATACGGTGACAGTAGACCTTGAAGACTGTCCCATCGGCACAGTCATCACAGTCGGCGATATCCCGGAATTTCAAAGCAACAATGTTGAATTACAAACCGACCCAAACAGCATTGTTCTTCGAATCAGTGAGAAAAAACGATCCGTCGAAGGGTTTTCGGATCTGTCTGAGCCGACGGAATAATTATCTGGAGCAACTTTAAAAGCAGCCCTGCCAGCTTATTTCGCGTTTGGGCTGCTTTTTTACAGGAGGGAGGGCGCGTGATGAACGTCATAGGAAAAATGGTCAATCATAAAACGTTTGGGGTGGGAACAGTAACAGAACTGACGGATACAATTATCACCATCAGTTTTCGTGGAACTGAAAAAAGATTCATATATCCCGATGCTTTTAAGCGTTTTCTGGTATTCAAAGGTCAGCGCGTTCAGGAACATGTAGAAAAACTGATTCGGGAGAAAGAGGCTGTTGCTCAAAGGCAAAAACGGATTGAGCAGGAAGAAAACGAGCGCAGGCAGAAATTGCTGAACTTCAAGATCTCCGCAAATTCTCACCTTGTTATGGACATTCCTTCTGAAGAAATTGACAGTGTTTTTCAAACGCTCTCTGTTTCGGCCGGAACATATTTAAGCGGAGCGTCTAAAGGATTGCCAAGAGTTTTGGATCGGGTAAAACCCAATTCCCTTTGCCTGATCACGAGCTGTCTTAAAGGCCAAGAGGAAACCGAGCGAAAGCTGGTTGGCGCGTTTATGGTGGAGGAAGACTTTTTTGGTGAGGAGGTCAGTACCGGGATCATAAAGGGACATCCGAAATACCATCTACTGGTACCGAATGATCGTTGTATATTGTTTTGGCCCCAATTGAATCAGGCTGCCCCTTCCCGCTGGGGAGGTGTTGCATTTAAGTACTGTTCCACAGCAGCGGCAAACCAGATGCTGTCTGAGATGGTCGGGGCAGTCTTCGAAACCGATCAGTCGGATGCTGTACAGGAGTTTTATCAGTATTTTTGTAAAATCAACAGCCTGAACCCGCTTAACGGAACAGGGAAACGCAAACTGTGCAAATAAAGGTACGGAGGGGAATGTCCGGAAAATTACGTTATTGTGTTTTAATACGATATTGTATGCATTTTTTCCATAGTTGAAAACAGTTGCGCACACCTAACATGAAAGAGATAACAGTTTCCTTGCTCAAAATATGTTGTTTCGAACGGTCTTCTCTTAGTGAATGCCGAAATGAAAAATGTGTGTGGTGCTGAAACATAACATAAATGACATAAAGGGGAGATGATTATGAATCTCGATAATTTCAGGAAAAGAGAATTTATACGAAGAGAAAAAAGAATGAAACATATTTGTAGACAGAATTTAGTAAAGAAGGGGAATCTCAACGATGCCCTACACATTGTTTATGTTATGACACATACAGGTATATGTGGAGGAACCAAAATAATTCTTCAGCATGCTAATCTTCTTATAAAAGCAGGACACAAAATCACGCTAATCTCGCACTTTGAAAAGCCAAAATGGTTTCCAATATATAATGAGGTAGAGTATTTGCAGATACCTTTTGCTACTGAACTCGCCACAGGAATTCCACCTTGTGAGCTTATAATTGCGACCTATTGGAGAGAAATATCAGAATGCGTGGCCAGAAAAATCGCTCCGGTTATATACTTTGAACAAGGGGACTTCCATCTTTTTGATCCGGATCAATTATCGCAAAGGATGAAGCATTATATCGACACGCAATTCATGCTTGCCGACGATATTTTTACTGTCTCGCAAGGCGCTGCTGATCAGATTGCCAAAGTTTATCATAGAAGCGCCATAGTTATCCATAATGGAATTGATCAAGGTGTTTTTAAACACACGATTTCAAAAGAATCCAAAAGCTTTTCATGTACTGTTTCACCTATACGTCTAATTACGATTGGTAGCGATAAGAGTATGTTCAAAGGAATTCATGGAATTAAGGAAGCTTTGAAGTTGTTAAAAATTAAAAATGTTCCCTATCGTTTTTCATGGATTACACCCGATGAGCCTGACGAATGCACAGGGGACGTTTATGTTAATCCTACTCAGCAAAAAATTGCAGAGCTCCTTGCCGATGCTGATATATACCTGTGCAATTCGATTTATGAATCGTTTTCGCTTCCGGTCTTAGAGGCTATGGCGTGTGGATGTTCCATCATAACAACCCCAAACGATGGTGTAAAAGAATATTGCGAAGATGGTAATAACTGCCTTATGATCCAAATGGAAAATCCAATAGATCTTGCGGACAAAATAATACATTTATATCGCGATTATAATTTGCGCCATTCTCTTATATCAGGAGGACTAATAACAGCGAAACAGTTTGACTGGACAAACATTGTGCCAGAGCTTTTGCGTTATTATAAAAAGGTAGCTGAGTATAGACCAATAATATCTTAAGATGGAATCTCGAACTTAAATCTATATATCATAATGTTAGGAGGGACTATCAATGAATCGCACCAACCAAACAATAAACCTCGGAATAGGCCTTGCCACAGGCCGTCGCTCATTTAAGAAAGTTCTGCTTTCATATATCAGCATTTGGAAGGAAACAAAAAAGGAATTGCCAATAGGCATAGATGTAAAACTAAGCCTTTTTGTGTCCTATGACGTAAACTATCAAAAAACAAGCTCTAAAGACTTTACAAATCTCAGTCAGGAGATCGTTGATGCGTTTGATCGGATTGTGTTTATGGGAGAAAAAAATGCCTCCAATTCTATTTCTGGCCTGGCTGCTCAGGACGCTTTTTCTCCGGATGCTCTAAACTCGGTATTTGGTTCCGGATATGCCGGGAAACGAAACGCGGTCTTGTTTTCAGCCATAGAGCATCACATGGACTATTTGCTGTTTTTGGATGACGATGAATATCCTATGGCTGTCACCAACACAAAGGGTACTTGCCTGTGGAGCGGTCAACGTGTATTTTTGTCACACTTGAAAGAAATCGTCCATGCTGACTTGACGAACGGATATCACTGCGGATATATTTCGCCAATTCCACAGATTATCTTCAATGAACAGCTTCGCGAAAAAGATTTTAGAGTGTTTATCAAAGCAATCAGTAACGATATTATCACGTGGGAAAGCATCAGCAATCTGATGCGTACAGGGGGCGTCACATATGCTTCGACAGACATATTACAACAAGAAAAAGCAGAGAAAGTGCCTTGGGAAAACAATTGCCGGTTTATTTCCGGTGCCAACTTGTGTATCAATTTGAAAGAGCCCTTGCGAACCCTACCCTTTTATAACCCTCCGGGAGCTCGAGGTGAAGATACCTTCCTGTCTACAATGTTGGAGAATCGAAAGGTTGTCAAAATCCCTTGCTACACATTCCACGATGGTTTTTCTTATTATTCGCACATATTGGACGGAGCGCTGCCGATTCACTTGAAGCAGATTGCCGCTGATTCTCCGAAAATCATTACCCGTTTTGTTAACGCCTGTATCGGTTGGGTGCGCTACAAGCCGCTTCTGCTGTATATTACACAACCAGAAGAATATGAGGAACGGACACAACTCATTCGCGCTGCATTAAGGGAAAGTGTACCGGCTTTCATAAACCACTTTCAGGATGATCGGTTTTCAGAGATTCCAAAAGAGTTTGAAAAATATAGCAAAAACGTAAAAAGGCACCACGCACAATACATGTTAACACAAGTCACATGGGAAAAGATTATCTGTTTTCTGAGACAGAGCGATTAACTCTTTAGCTCCTGAAAGCCAACCGACTACCAGCTATGCCCCCTGCTCATCATGTCTTGACGACACCATTTATATTGTTCTCTTAACTTAACCGCAGGGGTGTTATTTATGATAATCAATCTGACGTTGACGTGCGGAGTTCCCGGGTTACATCGTAACTTAGACGATACCGAAGCTGTACAAGTTTTACGCGATGTGGCTGCTTTAAAAGTTGATACTGATGATGAAGAGTTGGCATCAGAATTCTTGTCCCATTTTATTGCGATAAACGGTGTGGATACCAATACTGTTCCAGAAAAAGGGAGCATAAATTCAAGCAGGCACCGAAAACTAATCAGCATTATTGCTCGTTAGCGATACCCTGCTCGTTAACGAAAGCTCGCCGACGGCAGAAAATGGTGCATTGTATCAAAGTAGTGCAGGAAACACAAAGCTATTTCCGGCACAAAATCTGTTCTTTCGCGCACCTGCTCATAGCAATACTGAGCATCATCATATGGCGAGCTGGTATCTTTCGCCGACAACTTGTTTTGCCCGGGCTGTGCCTTGTAAGCCAGAATCACTGCACAAAAACACAGTACCGCCAGGATCATAGTAAGAAGAACTGTATTTATTCTGGATTTATCTCTCATTATGAATAATACCCCAATGTTTTCTGTCTGCCCCTGACCATGAAGTTGCAAAAAGGACATCCATGAGCATAGAAATTTCGGGTTTTCCCACCGTCGGTTTCTTCAAGCTCTTCCTCTGTAAGTTCCTCTGAGTATTTATACGAAACACAATCAGAAAAGGACGCATCGTACACATTTGTTTTCTATTTATAAATGGTCATTGGCTCTCTGCTCTCTTTGCCTTCATCTTATACAGTTCTTCTGCTGCAAGTCTTAGTTTTGCCACATTGACCTCAGTGTTCTCCGGAAAGCAGTAGAACTGCATTTGTGGTGTTCCTATGCAGATCATATCGCCAATTTCATACCAGAAATAATCAGCATACACGCTGTAGGAAGCAAGTGCTGACTGTATATAATGTAACGCTCCGGCGCACCCCTCCAGTCTGAATCCGTCCTTATCGTGTGTCAGGACACCGCTTCCGACATGATAGATCGCGTCTGTATTGACCAATGTCAGATTTCGCACCGGAGCCCTCATGAAATAGTTCCCGGTTTTCAGTTCAAGATCTACACTCACTCTCTCCCACGCATACCAGTCCGGAATGCTGTGGAATTCAGGAATTCTTTCTTTCTGCCCGGAATCATTCTTTTTGATTTTATTCAAAACATCAGACCGCCTTATTTCGCCGTACTCCGTCAGTTCAAAATCCGCTCCACAGGCAGCACATCTGATATGTGTCCCTGAAGAGACCATTTTCCCTTCGGTCAGGCATTCCGGACACTTATATAGCACACGTTCAAGTCCTTCAGCCCTGAACGGCTCATTCACCCGGACGTGGTTTTCCCGTTGCCATTCAAAACTATCAAATGTGAAATTATCCTTCAGTATCTGATTGAGTTCATCCACGGTTTTATCGTGAACCTCTTCTGCTGACAGAAGATATGTTACATCTGCAGAGACATTGACCTTGCGCGGTCGCAGCCCGTTATAAAGCGGATCATGCAGGAAAGCACCGTAGGTCCTAATCATGACCACAGGGACGTGGAACAGTTTCAGAGCCTTACCGACACTTTTGGGAAGTGGTGTCGCAGTCCCGTCAAAACTATAGCTCGCCTCCGGATACATCAGTACTGAACTGTTCAGTTTATGAAGTGCATTATAAATATCTGACACCATCTCCGTGTCAGTGATGAATTTTCTTGCCGGAATGCAGCCAAGATGCCTCATAAGAGAATTCTTTCCAACAAAGCCGTCCACTGTCGTGACTATATGAAAAGGTCTTGGATACAGGATCGTCGCTGCCATTTTGAGATCAATAAAGGCTGAATGATTCATCAGAACAAGGCAGGGTTCGCCCTGCTTCAGGCGTTCCATGCCTATATTGCGGTAAGTAAAATGCGTCGACTTAAGCTCACCTGCTGATAGAGTTTTCATCAGCCATCTCAGGAATGCACTCTGCTTTACGGGTCGTTCGTATTTGAATCCCGGCATGGCTTCCACTTCGGCAAATGTCCTGTCTGATACCTTGATTTTCAAACTATTGTCCCCACATATGAATTTATTGGAATCCACCTTTAGGAATGATTGTCATTGGGACTTCCAAAATATTGGTCTGACGGCTCTGAGCATTCGTTCAATTCTTCACAAACCAAATGACTCAGTATCTATCGCCCCTCATTACATTTTCGTACATTCCTTCAACTGCATATCTATATCTCTGCCACCATACATTACTCGAATAACAGTAACTAGTGCTTGCTCTTCATCCGGTATATAAAGCACACAATAATTATCAACAGGTATTATTCGCAGACCTCTGGAATGCCACGGCTCCTTTTCGTATTGACGAAACCGCTCCGGCATCTGGTCTGAACTATGTGAAAATCATCAAAATCGGCTCCGACCCGGTACGGTCGATAAGTTCCCGGAAACAAGTCGAAACATGCTCTCTTACCTATAATACGCAATTTCACATATCTGCCCATCGCCTCAACCTTTATACCGAGCAAAACTTTGGTCACTTCTCTTGTTTTGCTTTTTTCTCCAAAGCTTTAATGCTATTCAAATAATCATTTTCCACGCTGCTCAGTGTTTTTGCTTTATACTTCTTATATTCCGTTTCCGCTTTATTCATTGCCACCGAATGACTCACAGTTCCACTGCCAATTAGTAAATTCTCACCCGTTGATGTCAAAATACCATCAAGATGCTTTGCCCAACTCTTTCAAGCGGTCGTCGTCCATTGCAAAGCCTTTTTTAATGTACTCTTTCAGTACATTTGTTGCCCAGATACGGAACTGCACACCACGCTGGGATTTAACACGATAACCGACAGAGATGATTACATCGAGATTATAATAGTCAACTTGATACGTTTTTCCATCTGCAGCAGTTGTTGCAAAATTTGCAACAACTGAATTTCTATCAAGTTCTCCTTCATCAAAAATATTTTTGATATGCCTGGATATCGTTGACTTATCCCTTTGAAACAAATCTGCCATCTGATCCAATGACAGCCATACTGTTTCATTCTGCATATTGACATCTATCTTTGTCAAACCATCTTCGGTCTGATAAACCAGCATTTCGCCATGCCGTTTGTTATCCATATAATTGATCCTTTCTATAAGCTATATGTAGACTTCAAAATGGTTATTTGATTGCTTAATCTTTAATGCTCTGCCCATCAGAATAGAGCCACATGATGTTTCCGTTTGCTGAACCGCCGGTTACACATGCTGCTGCCGCAGAGGTGCTTTTGAAATAAACATCTTCCATGAAAACGCTGTCTTTTACTTTTCCATCAGCAACGAGCTTAGCACGGAGGCTCTTTATCCATGTCTGACATGATTTTGTTTCGCCCGGGCTAAAGCCAGAGCCTTTCATGACAATAAATCCATCACCGCTTATCTGGCCTGTTGCCACGACCTTTTTACCTGCAAGATGCAGAATCTCAATATCGGTATTTACAACTGGTTCTGGTTGAAGTTTCTCTACGGATTTTTTCTTATCCAAAGCAGACGTTTCTGAGTATCATCAGCTTCTCCCACATAGATAAACAGCTTTCCGGTTTCATCGTCTTTACCGAAAAGGAAGTACACTCCCGGCGTGTTCAGCTCCGGAAGGTCACCGCAATCTTTCAGATTGCCGCGAGGTATCTTATAGGCGATTCCGTTCCAGTTAGAAAGCATAGCCTGCCATCTCCCGGAAGCCGAGCCGTCCATCAAATATAGATTTATACTTTTTCCAAGTGATGACATTTTCACTACCTCTAACTTACAAATTAATATATGACAAGGCTTATAGCCATTCTCCACAAGCCAAAAATCTCACCCCAGCTTATCGTCAACAAATATCTCCAGCACGTTCTGATGTATGTATTTGACTATAGGAGGGCTTGCTTCTTTATAAGTGTCAATAAACTGGAATTGATTTAGTGAGGATTATGCTCTGCCTGCGCGTGGCTCATTGCTAACGCGAGACATCAAGACTACCGTCTCGACGTGGCTGGTTGCTGTTGCGGGGAACATGTCGACCGGTGTTGCTTTTTTCATGGAGTAGCCGTTTTTAGAAAGGAATCCAAGATCGCGTCCGAGAGTGTCGGGCGCACATGAAATGTATACGATTTTAGATGGGAATAGTTTTACAGCGGCGCGCAGAAAGTCTTCTGTGGCTCCCGCCCTTGGCGGATCCATAAGCAAAACATCTATCTTCTTCCCGGCTTCCGCCAGTTCCTGCATAAAGACTGTCGCATCGTTTTCATATACTGTGACATTGTCGCAGGAATTTAGGCGCACGTTCTCACGTGCATCGCGGACTGCGTCGGAATTGAGCTCTACGCTTATCACTTGTTTTGCATGGCTGCTCGCACAGATGCCTATGGTGCCGATACCGCAATATGCGTCAAGGACTGTTTCCTTTCCGGAAAGTCCGGCGTCATCAATTGCGATATTGTATAGTTTCTCAGTCTGGATTGAATTGACCTGATAAAAAGAACGCGACGAAATACGGAATGTTTTGCCGCAAAGTCGGTCTTCTATATATCCGGGGCCGAACATGACTTTCTCTCTGTCGCCGAGGATCATGCTGTCGGTGCGCCCGTTGATGTTCTGAATGATTGTTGTGATCTCCGGCTGCAGCTTTCGAAGCGCCGTAACAAAATTATTCTTGGACGGAAAAATAGCGTCAGAAGTCACGAGCGTGACCATGATCTGGTGCGTTGCGTGCGCAGTGCGGACCTGTACATAACGAAGCGTGCCGGTACCGCGATCTTCGTCATATGGCTCAATTTTGAATGATGGAATCAATGCCAGGACTGACTGAATTATCGCGTCGGCCTTCGTATTCTCCAGAAGGCACTTAACCACAGGCACGACCTCATGCGAGTCCTTCTCGTAAATGCCGCAGATCACGGAACGATTGGGTCGCTGACCTTTACCTGAATTGCGGCCTGCTCCATTGCCACGGCCGACCCCATTTTCACGAGCTACGCCGCGGCCATCTGCGTGGCTTGACTTGCCGGCTGCGCCAAAACTACCTGGATTGTAGTTCAGTCCCATTCCGTGCCCGGTTTTATCTTTTGCAAAAACAGAAGTGACCTTGTTGCGATAATGGTCTGGATTTTTCATGCGGATGATCGGATCTACCGTTCCGAACTCGCCGATCATTTCCTCGACAAGGCTCTGCTTGCGCGATACCTGCTCCTCATATGGAATATTGATCATTGTGCAGCCGCCGCAACGCTTGTAGTATGGGCACCTGGCTGGGTAATGGCGTAATTCAACCATTTCAGCCGATCGATCAGATTGCTTAACCACTGAAGCTGACCTTGAAACAGTTTTTAAGCCGGTTGATCTGTCGCCTGATTTACCACTGAATTTGCGTTGAGATTTCACCGCGGGTTTTGAGTTTTGTCTTCTATCATTTCTTTCCATCAATTGTCCTTTTTCCCTGATTCACGCATGCGCATTTCTTCTTTGGGTGACCAATCCGCTTCTGGCTGCTCTCCTATGACTTCTACATTCCGCATGCCGTCAACAAGGTCGACGGCCTTTTCATAATCTCTCTTGTTGATTCTCAGAATGTATGTGTCCCCGCTTCTCCCGCCGAAAATGCGCTTCAGGAACGAGCGATCTTCCCACTTCACAAAATAAGAAATGCCGTTATTAAGAAATGTGTTCTCAACAACAGTTTTGGCTTCATTGCTGGTAATCCTGCAGAAATTCATTTCATTATCAAAATACTGGTCTTCCTTAATAATACTTGACATCTGGCGCTCCTTAGAATTCACGAGAAATTATAGCGCCGCATTTTCCGGCGTGCAATGAAGTTTTGATGACTGTTTTTATACTGGGCGGCTTGCAGTTAATCAGGCTGATACGCTCTGCCCGTGCTATGAATACCACGCTTATTTTTTATACCAGTTCACTAGTTTTAGCACGGCCTTTATCACATCACCGACCTCGTCATCTGTGAGTTTCGGATAAAGCGGGATGCTCATGATGGAGCCGTAAACTTTCTCCGCGACCGGGCACAGCCCGCGCTCATAGCCGAGTTCCTTGTAGACCGGCATCCAGTAGACCGGAATGTAGTGAACCTGACACTGGACATTTTCTGCTGACATCGCGTCGAAAAACTCGCGCCTTGTGCATTTCAATTTGCTCAGGTCGAGCCTCAATTCATAGAGGTGACGGCTGGTGTCAGACTGCGGAATCTCCTTCTGCACGATGATCTCCGGCACGTCCGCAAAAGCTTCATTGTATCGCTTTACGATTGCTTTTCTTCTTGCGATAAAACTGTCGATCCTGTTCATCTGGCTTATCAGAAGCGCCGCCTGGAAATCGGTCATTCTGTAATTAAATCCGATCATCTGCTGCTCGTAATACCAAGCTCCGCCGTTGTCTTCATCCGCCGGTGTCACGAATTTGCTGTGATCGTGCTCCATCCCGTGCGAGCGCAGCAGATTCAGCTTGCGCGCGTATTCGTCGTTGTTTGTGACTATCGCGCCGCCCTCGCCGGAGGTAATAGTTTTGACCGGATGGAAGGAAAAACAAGTCATGTCCGCAAGTGTTCCGACCGGAGTTCCGTTGTACTTCGAGCCGATTGAATGTGCGGCATCCTCAATGAAAACAAGATGATACTTGTCGCAGAGCGCACGAATCCGCTCGACTTCGACGACCTGTCCCGTGTAGTCGACAGCGACGATTGCCTTCGTGTGCTCCGTTATGTGTTGCTCAATGCTGTCCGGATCAATGTTGTACGTATCCTCGCGAATATCAGCGAAAACAGGTTTTGCCCCGCAGTACAGCGCGCAGTTTGCCGATGCCATGAACGTCAGCGGCGTCGTGATCACTTCGTCGCCGGGACCGACGCCCGCCGCGACGCAGGCAATGTGCAGAGCGGATGTGTCATTAGTGCAGACTATCGCATGTTTTGCCCCTGTGAACTTCTCGAGCCTGTGCTCGAGCTCGTCGACTTTCGGCCCGCAGGTTATGTAATCCGACAACAGCGTCTCTGAGACCGCCTTAACGTCATCTTCGTTAATCCATTGTCTTCCATAATATATCTTCACGTCACGCACCGACTGCCCGCCGCAGATCGCCGGAATCTGCGTATTGTCCATATCAAAATTTGTCATCAATTCATACACCTCACTGAGTTGGGTTCAGGTTCGATCATCAATTATTTCTTGTGTCGAGTCCTTCTAATTATATTGAACTTGCCTGATGGTTTCAATCAGTGAGGCGAAATTTGTGGGAATTCTGGATTTTGCTATATGTGATTTGTTTTCCAGAATTCCAAGTTTGTCTCGTTACCTCTCGTCACCTGTCAGAAACGACAGTGTGGAAAATGAATGACCTCTGTAAACTTGTTTTGATGGATAGATTACCAACGTTCTGCATGTCGGCAACCAGGCATGAGTGCAAATTCGACTAATCAGGGAGGTATCATATGGCAAAAATAGTTTTTATGAAACCCGCAAAGAGTATTGAAGAATTCAGACAGCTTTCACAGGCTGCGATGTCCTCGCCTGCTGATACCGCGGCAATGACGATGCTCGCCCTTAGTCTGTATCCTGAGAATAAAGAGCAGGCACTTCAAATGCTTGATTTTCTGCGTGGACCGCGCCCTATGAACGGGATGGATAAACAGTTTGTTGCAGATAGATTCAGAGGCAAGGATTATGTGCCTCGCTCGTATTTTGACGGTGCAACTCCTGATAATGAATATGCGCCTGCTCTTCCATATTCCATACAAGTCACTGAAAATCCATATTCATATGCAAATTCCGGATATGCAAAACTGTTCATCAAATCTGGTGGCGCGGATGATCCGCGTCCCATCACGCTGCGCAATGCAAAAGATGGTAAGTGGTATCTCTGGGAATACTCCAGCATTCTTCTTGGCATTCGCGAACCCGCAAGTGCAAATCCCTGGGCGTAGAAAAGCACAAGAAACGCGCTGTGCCGAATGCTTCCTCCTTAATAATATGGGACTTGTTTGCGTGTTTCAATTGCTTTGAATGAATTGTTCGGGATTCCCGAAGATGAGGTTACTGTCCACAGGTATGCTTGCGTCGGCCGCGGTTGCCTGACTCGCTTCTTTACCCGCGAATTCGACGGTCTGCCCTGTTTCGCGGGTAAACCCGCAGGAGCCTCGCTTGCCGGATCAATGGGTGCAAGGTGAATAGTGAGTACACACACTTGCATCTACCGATTTTCAGGATTATTATAATGAAAATCTTGAATAATAATACGGGGCAGCAAATAAGCTACGTCAAGGATGCAAGAATGAAGGATTATGCTGATGCATAATCTTTCACAAAAAGACTCAGGCGAGGAGGCAAATCATGTCAGCAGAACGCGTAAGGGAGTATCTCAGGTCTAAAGGGCTCGAGGATCACATCACAGTTCATAAGGAAACAATTGATACCGTGGAGCACGCAGCGCAGCAGGTCGGCTGCAGTGAGGGGCAGATTGCAAAGACAATGTCTTTCATAGTGGATGGCAAGCCTATCCTTATCGTTATGGCCGGCGATGTCCGTGTCAACAATTCCAAGTTCAAGGCAGAGTTCCACACAAAGGCTTCGATGATCCAGCGCGACCAGGTGAATGAACTTATAGGTCATGAACCAGGCGGTGTCTGCCCGTTCGCCGTCAAGGAGGGGGTTCCTGTATGGCTCGATGTCTCAATGAAGCGCTTTGACGTAGTACATCCGGCTGGCGGATCAGAATTTGTCTCAGTATCTCTGACTTTGGACGAGCTTGCTAAAGCCAGCAATGCTGTCGGCTGGTGCGATGTCTGCAAAGAGAACGTGGCGGTAAGCATGGCTGTCTGACTATAACTTTTTCCGCATTTTTCAAATTTACTATTGAAATTTATGGCCTCAGCGGTCATAATCTACTTGTTTGGCGAACATTCGTCCGCAGGGCGCGGACAGACCTCGCCAAACTATTTTTTTATAAAATACAGTTTCGGAGGAGGGAATCACATGAAAAGGAATCTTA
>Ga0172377_10003862_pt1 | contig 15438 bp, 12 predicted proteins | sample Pumphouse3metaG_FD_119749 | JGI IMG/M metagenome (GOLD analysis project Ga0172377, IMG submission 119749) | Leachate microbial communities from a municipal landfill in Southern Ontario, Canada - Pumphouse #3 metaG | ecosystem: Engineered > Solid waste > Landfill > Unclassified | place: Canada...
GCAATGACCCTGCAATGACCCTGCAATGACCCTTACTATAGCACTTGGAGACACAGCCGTCTGTAACTAAATCACAATGCCGGCCACAGGAAATCAGCCCATCACCACATCGATCAGATTGATACTACCCTCCTCCATACAAGGAACCACGCGAACCGGCTCGCCGTTCAGACGCAATTCCCGAACCCCTTTCTGGACATGCGACGGATTGGTAACGGAAACGATATACTTCGCCCCCCGCCAAAACCTGACGACGGTAAAGCCACCCCACGAAGACGGCACGCAAGGATCGACAATCAAGGTATCGAAATCGGGACGGACACCGAGCATATAATGGGTGGCGGCATAGTACGCCCACCCCGCGGAACCGGTAAGCCAAGGATGACGAGCCCTGCCGAATGCAGAATGATCACGCCCCATGACGAACTGGCAGTAAGAGTACGGTTCTGCCTGACGGACTTCTATCCTATCGTTCTGGCGGGCCGGACAAAGAGCATCGTAGAACTTCATGGCCCGGTCTCCATTGCCAAGCATCGCATCGCCGACCCACGCCCACGGATTCGGATGGCTGAAGATCGCCCCATTCTCCTTGATCCCCTTATATACGCGGGTGATGAAACCGATATCATCGTTCGGCGTACCGTAGGAAGGCGCATTGAGGTGGAGCCCCCACTCCGAATACAGATACGCATCAATCGCATCCATAGCCTTGCGAGCCCGCTCGCCACGAGCCACTCCCGATAATACCGCCCATGCGTTGGATTCAAGATGCACCTTCCCTTCAGGATCCTCGCTAGTGCCGATCCGCACACCATTCCGAGTGATGCCGCGGATATACCAGTCCTTGTCCCACAGGACGGACTCGCACGCCTGACGGACCCGTTCGGCGACCTGAGCGTACCGCGCCGCGTCATCGTCCCGCCCATAGTATTCGGCAAGATCGACAAAACTTCGCAACGCCCAGTAATGGAGGAACGAAACCAACGCGGACTCACCGCCACCCAGATTCAGACAATCGTTCCAATCGGCGCGGAGCCCCTTGCAGATACCGGTGGCTCCGACCTGCTCCGCGGAGAAGTCGAGGATCCTCCGCATATGATCGTATACCGTCCCATCGCCTCCGTCGGCATAGGTGACTACTTGGTCTACGAACGAGAACTCTCCGGTCTCCTTGACATACTCGCAAATCGCGGGAACGAGCCAGAGCGCATCATCGGAACACGTATCCTCAAGTCCGTGGACGAGATCGGACAACTTCTGCTCGGGCTTGACCGTCGGCGACTTGAACGCAGGCACCTTCGGACGATCCGGGTCGAAAGCCGCAGGATCGAACAGATGGAGACCGTAGCCCATGCTTGTAAGCCCCCTGCACAGCTCCACAAGACGCTGGCGGCACTTGCTCGGATTCGTATTCGGTACGCACATGGCGTCCTGAGCGGTGTCGCGATAACCAAGACCCGTACGCCCCCCAACCTCGACGAACGAAGCGAACCGGGAGAACACGACGTTGGTCTCAGCCTGATAGAGATTCCAAGTGTTGAGCATCGTGTCCATGTTCCCGTTCGGCGTGGAAACCTGCAACCGTTCATATTTATCCCGCCAGTATTCGCGCAGTCGCTCGAACGCCGCATCGACGGCTCCGAAGTCCGAGAATTTTGCCCGCAGCCGCTTCCCTTCCGTCCGATCGCCGACACCAAGCATGATGACAGCCCGCACCTCCTGTCCCGGCTCTATGACGAACCGCTTGTGCAAGGCACCGCAATGGTTGTTGCCCAGTTCGCTGCCACCCTCCAGCAGGCCTCGTTCCACCCCCAGAGGATTCGTCTCGGTACGGTACGGACCGATGAAACCGTCACGCAGGCATTCGAATCCGTCAGGATCGAAATTGGCGGTCAGGAAATGGAACATCGACGGATTGTAGAAATTGTCGATCTCGATCACGGAATCGCCGTAGCTCGATCCGCAACAGTACATGCTCATCTGAAAGTTCTGGTTGTCGATCTCGATCAGGTTGAACGAGAACTCGCAGTACGGAAACAGACTGATCCGCTTCGTTTCCGATCCTGTGTTGCGCAACGTCACATCCCACAACTCCACTGCTTCACCGCGGGGAATGAACAGCGTCTGCCGCGCATGGATGTCATCGTAGTCGCAAAGGAACGATGAATAGGAAAGCCCGTGCCGACAGACATACTTCGCCCGATCCAGCGGCTTTCCGACCGGCTGCCAGGAAACCGACCAATAGTCCCCGCTGTCATCGTCGCGCAGATATACATAATGGCCGGGACGATCGAGCGGCACGCCGTTTGCACGGAAGCGGGTGATCCTGTGGTTCTCCGGCGATTCGTGGAACATGTAGCCGCCGGCGTTCTGGGAAATGACCGTACCGGTGCTTTCCGTTCCAAGATAGTTCGTCCAGGAAACCGGGACATCGACCCGGTCTATCACATATTCCCTCGCATCATTGTCGAAAAAGCCATAGCGCATCGTTCCCACCCCTATCGAAAGATATTCACCAAGACATACTCGCGACCGGCGGCTCAAACAGGGACACCGGCACAGCGTGGAATTGTCAGCAGTACCGGAAACGGGAACGTCATTCGTTCCACCCTTTCGTCTCCAGGCGGAGTTTCATTATGTTTCGGTTAGTTCGTACACTGATTGTACCACTACTTCACCGAGTTTGAAAGTACCAATTTCATCAAGCAAAAAAGAAAACGACGAAAGGCGCGACCACCGACGGAGCCGATATCGGGGAGAATCAAAGCCCTCGGGGGCGGTCCCTATGCATCCTCTGCGTTTTGGATGTATAGTTCTTCCGTCATGAAGATGAAGCGAAAACGGATCGGAAGACCGGGACGGACGCTGATATTCGGCTTCCTGGCGATTATCTTCGCGGGAGGGCTGCTGCTTTCCTGCCCGTTCACCCACAACAAGCCTGCCGGCATCTCCTTGCCGGATGCATTGTTCGTAGCCACGAGCGCAGTCTGCGTGACCGGCTTGACGCCGGTAGATATCGCCGCGACGTTCAACGTAGCTGGCAGAACGATCATAGCGGTTTTGATACAGCTCGGAGGACTGGGCTTCGCAAGCATCGCGATCTTCTTCCTGACGATATTCGGCAAGACCATCGGAGCCGGTCAACGATCGCTGCTCAAGGAGGCTTTGAACTCCGAATCGAACCGGGGCCTGGTGGGGATCGTACAGGTGCTGATGGCGGGATCGGCGATCGTCGAACTTGTGGGAGCCGCCTCGCTTTACCGGATATTCTCCCGTACATACCGACCGGCAGAAGCGATCGGCATGAGTCTGTTCCACTCGATCTCCGCGTTCAACAACGCAGGCTTCGACCTGCTGGGGAACTTCAGCAGTCTGACCGGCTACCAGGACGATGCCGGCATGAACATCACGATTTCACTGCTGATCATCCTCGGAGGTCTCGGTTTCTTCGTCTATCAGGACATATTGCTGATGATCCGACGAAAGAAGCGGCTGTCCACCCATTCGAAGATCGTCCTTTCCATGTCCGGAATCCTGATCGCCGTAGGCATGCTCCTGTTCATGGCCACCGACGGCCTTTCTCCGATGGAAGCCTGGTTCCAAAGCATCACGGCCAGGACCGCCGGATTCAACACGGTGGATATGGCGAGCCTCAGCACCGCCGGACTGCTGGTCATGACCATGCTGATGTTCATCGGAGCCTCCCCCGCCTCCACGGGGGGCGGAATCAAGACCACCACGCTCATGACACTGTTCGTCATGGTCCTGAGCCTTCCCGCGCATCGGCAGCCAACAGCATTCCGCCGAAAGATATCGACGGAAAGCATCCTGAAAGCACTGGTGGTCGTCACGATGGCTGCAAGCGCCGTGCTGCTGGGGACATTCGCACTGGCGATGCTTGAAGGAGATCGGTTTCCGTTGTCCCACCTATTGTTCGAATCAGTCTCGGCGTTCGCCACGGTGGGGCTCACATGCGACGTCACACCCCATCTCGGAACATTGAGCAAACTGATTTTGATGGCATTGATGTTCCTCGGCCGACTCGGCCCGCTGACGATAGCGAGTAGCTTTAGGTTCAAAGAACAGAACCTTTCGTATGTGGAAGAAAAAATCCTGATCGGCTGACGCCGGTCCGTGGTTCATATGGATGCAGGAGGAAACACGCAATGAAACAATCGACATACACCGACCAGAACCTTTTCGGAGTGATCGGAATCGGACGTTTCGGCTACACGCTCGTGACCGAACTGGTCAAGGCGGGCAAGGAAGTCATCGCCATGGACAACGACGACACAAAGCTTCAACCGCTGAAAGATACCGTGAGCCACCTCTATCAGGTGGACACGCTCAGCCGCGACACGTTGCGCGAAGCTGGCATCCCCGAATGCGCGACGGTGATCGTATGCATCGGCAAGGACGTGGAAAGCAACCTGCTGGCGACACTCAACGCCATAGAGCTCGGAGTTCCTCGGGTCATCAGCAAAGCGATCAGCGAAGAACACGGCAGGATTCTCGAAAAAATCGGGGCGCAAGTGGTCTATCCGGAAGAAGAAATGGGTCTGCGGCTGGCCAAATCGCTGGCCAGCAGAATGACGCTCGACTTCCTCTCCCTGTGCGACGATTTCGCGATCATCGAAGTGGAGGTCGCCCCTGGCTTCGACGGCAAGACGATCCTGGAATGCGATCTACGGGGAAGATACGGAATCAACGTCATCGCCCAGATACATGGAGAAAAGGCGGACGGGAACATCACCCCGGGCACACGGCTCCACAAAGGGGACCGGCTCGTGGTCGCGGGAACGGAGAAAAGTCTCGAAGCGTTCCAGAAAGCCAATGCAAAACAGGCATGACCGATCCGACCGTCAAGGTTCCGCAGTCGCTAGAGATCGACGCATTCGAACCGCTCGGCCGATACCTTGCAGGCAAGCAGGAGACACAGTGCGAAGGACGCCGCACCGAAAGCGAGGATTGGAAGCTGCCTGAACAAATCGGAGGCCTCCAGACCGTCCAGCCATGCAAGGGACGGAAAATGGACGGCGGTCTCCATGGCGATGATCATCAGCAAAGCGGGAACCATGCCGAGAACGAACGCCCTGCCGACCTTGTACGCAGTTTTGAAGAAACTGGTCAGGAACACCAGATCGAAGACGGCATAGACCATCAACCCGAATCCATAGTAGGCGACGTTCGCCTCTATGCCGACGATGTTGCCCTCCGGTAGCATGACCGTCCGCAGGAATGCGAACGGAAGCGAGAGAATCAACTGAGCGAGCTGGGATGTCGCCACAAGCAGGCACTTGCCCTTCACCACGTCTCGCTTGTCCACCGGCAGCAGCACGGAATAGAAGATATCGTTCGTCTCCCGCCCGTATAGGAACGTGATGTAGGGGCCGAGACAGCCGAACAGAAACACGACCCCGTACGGATATGCGGGAATCATGACCAACGCGCCGAAACACATGAAGACATACAGGTTCGGATGCGCCGCCAGCCGGAATTCCTTATACAGAAGCCGATATATCATAGTGTTTCCTTTCCATGCGGATCATGATCTCATCCAGAGTCAGAGGCGCGGAATCGTCCGTTTCCTTGAGGAAGTCGAACGATCGTAAGAACCGGCGCTTCTCGGCGCTTTCAACGACCATCCCATCCTTGATATAGGTGATGTCGTCGGCGCATTTGTCCAAGTCCGAGGTAATGTGCGTCGAGAACAGAATGCTGCGCGTGCCATCTTCGACAAGCTGACGGAACAGTGTCGTCAGGTCGTCGCGCGATACCGGATCAAGCCCGCTGGTAGGTTCGTCGAGGATCAGAAGCCTCGCATGATGGGACAGGGCAAGGGCCAGCATGCATTTCACCCTCATTCCGGAGGAAAGCTCCCTGACCTGCTTGTCAGGGTCGATCGAAAATGTCCGGAGATACCTCCGGTACGCGGTCTCGTCCCACGAATCATAGAACCGTCGCGTGACATCGGCGATCGCCCGCACTTTCTTGTATCGGTAGAAATCGATTTCGCCGAGCACGACCCCGACATGCTGCTTGCATCGCCGTTCGTTGACGAAAAACGGCAGCCCGAACATTTCGACGCTCCCGCTTTCCGGTCTGACAAGATCGAGCAGGGATTTCAACGTTGTCGTCTTCCCTGCTCCGTTCGCACCGATGAGCCCCATGATCCGCCCTTCGCCCACAGTGAAACCGACATCCCGCAACGTGAACGCAGGGTACGATTTCGTCAATCCGGAGACTTCCAGGACATTCACGTATGTTCCTCCTGCGCCAGCACGCCCTGGGCAAGCTGTCCCGCGACCTGAAGGAAACGTTTGCTGTCCATGAGGGCGAGCCCCGGAGAAACTAAGGAAGTGTCGCCCAGCACGACAAGCGTGCTTCCAGGCTGAAACCCCAACATGTCCCGCGCCTTCTTCGGCAACACGATCTGCCCTCGATCTCCAACGGTGACCGTTCCGAAGATATGTTTGTCCTTGGGTCCGATCGGAACCCCTTCGGCATCAGGATCATGGCGCACCAGCGCGTTGAGATCCACATCGAACAAGTCGGCCAACGCTTCGCAGTTGAAAATATCGGGAACAGACTCCCCACCCTCCCACTTCGCCACAGCCTGACGGGAAACACCGATCCGTTCCGCCACTTCCTCCTGGGATAGCCGCGACGCCGAACGGAGCTGGCGCAGGTTCTTTGCGATCGCATCATTCGAATTTCTCATATTTTTCACACCTTTGCATGGATGATATCACGCCAGAACGTGTTGCGAAACCAACTGACGACGACATCCGATGTCAGCTTGAGTTGCCGGACTCCGCTTCCAGGACTTTCTTTCCAGACCGGGATCTGGAACTGCCGGATAGTCCCCGTCCGTTTTTATTCCTGTTTCCTACTCCATTTTTCATCAGTACATGCTATACTGGCAGGGCTTGTTCAGATAGAACGGACATGAGGAACGGGACGCAGACCGATGCGTTCGTTCCCAGACCATACGATACAGCCTCGTCGACTTCGTCCATACGGAAGGACGAATCGGAAGGAGCATACGATGCAGACCATCCAGCTCTCCGGAGAATGGAGACTTTTCCCGCAGAAACCGCAAGAAATCGCGCAATCGACCCGCTACTTTCTGCAGCACCAGTCGATTCCGTGCAAGATACCGGGCGACATCCATTCGGCGCTGCTCGAGCAGCAGCTGATCCCCGATCCCTACTACGATACCTGCGAAATCGACATACAATGGGTCGGCAAGACCGACTGGACGATGGTCCGGAGCTTCGAAGTGTCCGATTCCCAGCTTTCCGGAGGCAAGGCGATTCTGACGATGACGATGGCCGACACCATCATCGATGTGTTGGTCAACGGAAAGTCTGTCGGTTCGTGCTGCAACCAGTTCCGCGAATGGACGTTCGACATATCGTCCGTCCTGACGCAAGGAACGAACTCGATCGAACTGCACTTCGCCAGCCCAGAACGGGCGGCGCTTGCCCAAGCGGAGCGACTTCCCTACCCGATCCCATATTCCGTCTATCCGATCAGTTCTCCCCACAGGAACCTGATTCGCAAGACCCAGTGCCACAGCGGATGGGACTGGGGTCCGTGCATCCTCGCCATGGGGATCTACGACCGGATCGAGATCGGATTTTTCCCAACGGGAAGGCTCCACAGCGTTACGACCGACACGCTTCGGCAGGCCGACGGCGGCTGGTCTGTCCAGGCTACGATACGCTACGAAGCATGGAAAGCCGGCACCATACCGTGTGAGATCTCCTTGCAGGACGGCGTCGGAAGCAAGGTCGCCAAACTGAAAACCGGAATGAACGAAATATCCATCGGATGCGTCTGCAAGAACGTCGAACCTTGGTGGCCCGCCGGCGAAGGCAAGCAGCATCTCTATCCCATGACAGTGACCGTCGGCGACCAGACAGTGGAACGGCGGATCGGATTTCGTACGCTCACAGTCAAGACGGACGAGGACGATGCCGGCGGCAAGTCGATGACGTTCTGCGTCAACGGCAGGGATATCTTCGCAAAAGGCTCCAACTGGATTCCGTTCGACGCGCTTCCCTCCCGGCTGGAGCGAAGCCGCTACAACCAGCTGCTGCAGGACTGCGTCGATGCGAATATGAACATGCTCCGCGTCTGGGGCGGCGGCCTGTACGAAAAGGATTGGTTCTACGACTTGTGCGACGAGAAGGGATTGCTCGTCTGGCAGGACTGCATGTTCAGTTGCTCGATGTACCCCGCCGATCCCGCATTCCTCGACAACGTGTCGCAGGAGATCGCCTATCAGGTGCGACGTCTCCATGATCATCCGTCGCTGGCGCTGTGGTGCGGCAACAACGAGGATCTCGGCGCGATCACCTGGTATGAAGAATCCCGGAACAACCGCGACCGCTATGTGGTCGACTACGACCGGTTGAACGAAGGTGTCGTAGGCACGATCGTCCGCCAGCTCGATCCGAACCGGACCTGGTGGCCGAGCAGCCCGTCGGCTGGACCGAACGATTTCTCGGACAACTGGCATACAGACGGTCGCGGCGACATGCACTACTGGTCGGTCTGGCACGAAGGCAAGCCGTTCGAGGCCTACTACGACATCAAGCCCCGGTTCGTCAGCGAATTCGGCTACCAGTCGTTCCCTTCGCTGTCAACCGTGGAGACCTATGCTCCTGACGGACAGCTGAACCTGACCAGCCCGGTGATGGAACATCATCAGAAGAACGATCGGGGAAATTCGATCATTATCGAGAACTTCACAAGATATTTCCGGTTCCCCACTTCGTTCGAACAGATGCTCTATCTCTCCCAGGTACAGCAGGCGCTGGCGATGAAGACCGCCATCGAATACTGGCGGACGCTTCGCCCATACTGCATGGGCGCTCTGTACTGGCAACTGGACGACAACTGGCCGGTCGCCTCCTGGTCGTCGATCGACTACACGGGCAAATGGAAGCTCCTCCATTATGCCGCCCGTCGATTCTTCAATCCGTTGATGCCGGTCGCCTACAAACGGGGGGAAACGATCGAGGTCTTCATTGTCAACGACACGCAGCAGCGGTACGACGATGCGAAGCTGTCGATCAAGTCCAGCCGGTTCAACGGCGACAAGCTGCCCAAGCAGGTCCATCATCTGTCGATTCCTCCGGCCTCGTCCGTCCATGTCTGCACGATCGCTGCAAAAGACGTCGGGGTTCCCGCGAACGAGGCGTTCATCTATCTCAAGCTCCGCACGACGGACCGGTATGTCGAGAACACGCTGTTCCTCGATCTCCCCAAGCACTGTCCGCTGCTTCCGCCTGCGTTCGATATCCAGGTCGCCGAAGCTCAGGGTGGTTTTTCCGTGACGATCGGCTGCAAGGCTCCTGCCTTCTGGGTATCGCTCGACGCCGGCGATATCAAGGGACGGTTCAGCGACAACTGCTTCGACATCAGGCCGACTGCGCAAAAACAGGTGCTGTTCAAGCTTCGCGAAGCCTGCTCTCTCGAACGGTTCAGGCAGAGCCTCAAGGTCTTCGACCTCTACAGCAGCGGACGTTAGTCGCCGGACGAATCCTCCGCCTTCCGGTGCAATGACTCGACACGACCGCCGCCGTGGCGTTGACGCTACGACGCCGCGATACTTCGCAACGAAAAGGATGATGATATGGATTCTTTGCTTTATATAGACAGCTGCACACGCCCCGCTCCGGCATCCAGGACGGCTACTTTGGGAGAGGCGTTCCTCGATGCGTATTCCAAGACTCATCCTGGAACGCAGATCGATCGAACGATCCTGCGGGACATGGACTTGCGCCCCTATCGGCTGAAGGAAGTGGACGAACGCATCGCCCATATCAAGCGAAAGGAATTCGACATTCCTATGTTCGCCCTGGCCCGCAGGTTCGCCGCCGCCGATACGATCGTGATCGCCGCCCCGTTCTGGGACTGTTCGTTCCCATCGATGCTCAAGCTCTACTTCGAGCATGTCTGCGCACAGGACATTACGTTCGGCTATACGGCCGAAGGTCAGATCGGGCTATGCAAGGCAACCGATCTTGTCTACATCACGACCAGGGGAGACGAGTACCGTCCATCGGGAGAACCGGATGAGATGGAGATGGCATCTCCGACGATACGGGCGATGGCGAAGATGTTCGGTATTCCTACCTGCACGTTCATCGCCGCAGGCGGGCTGGATATCGCAGGCAACGATCCGCAGGCGATTCTCGAACAGGCCATCACCGAAGCTCGCGCCTGCGCCGAACGTCTCCTATCCTAGACTTTGCTCGGTCATTGCTGCATGATTGCTCGGTCATTGCTGCATGATTGCTCGGTCATTGCTGCATGATTGCTCGGTCATTGCTGCATGATTGCTTGGTCATTGCTGTTAGCCGTCCAATATGACCTAGGACTATATTGCAAATAGACTCGGGCCTTTTTTTATACCGAGCCCTAAAAAAGGACCCGACGCAACGCATCGGGTCCAGAAGAGGAGCGCTATATGAAACAGAAAAAGCTGCCAGGAATAGCTATCAGACGGACAATCAGTTGCCGGCCTTGAACGCCACCCAAGCCTTCTGCACGTCGGCAGCGACCTGAGCAGGAGTCTTGGAACCAAGACCGATTTCCTGCAAGCCGGTGTTGATCACGTTGAACACATCGGAGTGCAGCACGCCGTCGATGACGGGGGTGGTGCCATACTGCTGATAGAACGCAGCGCGCTTGCCTACCAGCGGTTCGAGGTTGTTGTCCTTGATAACCTTTTCGACATCGACGTTGAGGTTCGACGGGAAGGAGGAACCGACGGTCAGACGATAGGTCTGTACATAGGTGCCCTGCAAGTACTTGATCAGTCTCCAGGCGGCCTCTTCCTTGGCGGAACCGGCAGGAATGCTGGCGCTCATGCCGAAACCGGTACCGACGACGCCACTGGTGGTGTTGTGGATGACCTCACCGGGAATCTCGGGGAACACAACCAATTCGATATCGCTCGCCTGAGCCTCGGGAGAGATCAGCGCCTTTCCGGTCGATGAGTCGGTCTGGAAGTTCGCGCACGCCCAGTCGCCGTCGATGAAGAAGGCGGCCTTGCCCGCGGCGAAGTTGCCGCGACCGTTGCCATATGCGGAATTCAGAGTATTGCGGTTGATGACACCTTCCTTGTACAGGGTATCGATGACCTTCAAGGAATCGACGAACCAAGGATCGGCGAAGTTGATCTGACCGGCATCGAGTCTTTCGTACCAGTCAGCGCCCCCCATGCGCCCGACTACCAGAGAGAACAAGCAGGACTGCATTACCCAGCTGTCCATGTTGTCCATGCCGATGACTTCGATACCCTTCGACTTCAGGACGGGAACCATCGCGATCAGATCGTTCATCGTCTTGGGCATCGAAAGACCGTTTTCCTTCAGCACCCTGGTGTTGGCGAACATCATGTGGGAGGAAGTGATGCCGTTGGGCAGTTCGGCGAGGTAGCCGGCGGCCTGCGGAGCGAGAGCGGCGGGAGCATAGGAACCGACCAAGCCGTCCTTCTCCAGGAAGGGCATCAGATCCTTGACGGAATGAGTGGTCTGCAAGCTGGTGGAACGCCCGCCCGGCCACATGTAGACGACATCAGGAAGATTGCCGGAAGCGACATACGCCTCGGTCTTCTGATGGAACGGTTCATTGAAGAGATCCTCGCGGATCACCTTGATGTCGGGATTCTCGGCGGAGAATCTGTCCCACACCTTCTCGATCTCGTCGGCGCTATTGGGCGCTGACATATCGATATAGTACAATACAGTCAGTTCCGTCTGTCCGGACGCAGCTGCCTGGTCTTTCGCACCCTGAGCGAACGACAGGGAGGCGACCATAAGAAGCGCAAGCGCTACGATGGAAATTTTCTTCAGTCCAGTCATCTTTACCTCCTAATGACTTACCAAACACAGTATCTACCGTCGCATGCGGACCCGCATGCAGTGGTTCGAATCGACTTCCCCCTCCCCGTTTCCAGACAGAAGGACTTATGAATCATCCACCCTCGATCAATTAGTTCATACTTTGTACAAACCAATGCTAGCACGCATACATCAACCTGTCAAACTTTTTTTTCTCTGTTTGAATCTTTGGTTTGAATCAGTCGATGCCCGCTCCCGCGTCGTCGGCGAACCGATCGGCGGAAAGCAGAATAGCCCGCTCGGGCAAGCCGTCGTCAATGCGCCCGAGCTCCGGCTCAATACAGGCCGACTCTCAGGCGGACGAACCTCAGCCTTTGACAGCCCCTGCAGCGACCCCCTTTGTAATTTCTTTCCTAAATACAAGATAGAACGCAAGCATCGGAATGAGTCCGATCACCAGAGCCGCAAACTGCTTGCCATAATCGGTCGCCAGAGCCCCCGCGAACTTCTGCACTCCAACCGGCAGAGACTTGATATTGTCCGTCGAAGTGAGGATGTTGATCAGCATGAACTCGTTCCAGGTGCCGGTCACAGTCAGGATCGCCAGCGTGGTGGCCACGGGAGCCGCCATGGGAGCGATGATGCTACGGAATATCCTCAAGTACGTGGCGCCGTCGATCCGGGCGCTCTCCACCAGCGCATCAGGGATGCTCTTGATATACTCGGTCCCAAGGTAGATGCCCATCGGCATGCCGATGCCGATGTACGGGATCAACACGCCGAGACGAGTATTGTACAGCCCCACCCAGTTGACCATCAGATACAGCGGCACCATGATCGACTGGAGCGTCAGCAGCAATCCGATCACGAACGAACCATGGATCGCAGGGGTCGCCCTGTTCCTGATCTTGGCGAAGGCGAAGCTACCCATGAACGAAAACAGGATCACCACAACGGTAGTCACCGCCGTGTAGATGACGCTATTGAGGATCAGGATCGGGAACTTGCCGCGGACCCAGGCATCCTTATAGTTGACGAACGTCCATTCGTACCCTTCTACGGAACCGGGCAGCCCGAGCTTGTTGAGCTGGAACTCCTGGGTGGTCTTGAACGAGTTGATCAGCAGCCAGATCAGCGGATAGATGGCCAGTACTGTGAAAATCCCCAGCACGATGTATGTCACCGCCATCCCGATTCTCGTGCCGACGCTATTGTCATCCTTGATACGCGACATGCTATTCCCTCCCCCCGAACTTCCGTTCGACCAGTTTGGTCAGCCCGATCAGCAAAAAGCTGATGATCACCATGACGGTGGAAATCGCGTTCGCCATGGGATAGTTCGGAGCCCCGCGGAACGCCTTGTCGTACATGTACAGCGACAGCACGCTGGTCCGGTTCGCCGGCCCGCCGGCCGTCATGACGTAGATCAGGTCGAAGCTCTTGAGCGATCCGCTGATCGCAAGGATCGCAGAGGTGACGATCACCCCGCTGAGCGCAGGAAGAATGATGTAGCGCAACGCCTGTATCTCGCTCGCCCCGTCGATCTTCGCCGCCTCGATGACCGATACGTCGATCTTCTGCAAATTGGCCAGGAAGATGATCAAATAGGTTCCTGTGTACATCCACAGGATAACGAACAGCACCTTGATCATCGGATGGCTGGACAGTCCGGCTTCGTAGGTAGGATTGAATATCCTTACCAGATCGGTGAACGCGCCCGTCGGCGCGAAGAACGCCTTCCACAGGATACCGATGACTACCGTCGAGATGACGCAGGGGAGATAGATCATCGTCTGGAAGAAATCCCTGCCCCTGACCATCCCCCGGAAAAGGATGTACGCCATGAAGAACCCAAGCGGGATCTGTCCGAAGACCGACACGAGCACGATGTAGAGGTTGTTCTTCAGCGCTAGATAGAAATACTCGTCATGGAACATTTTCGAATAGTAGCCGAAACCGACGAGCTTGACGGGATTCGGTCCGCCGAATAGCTTGCCGCCCTTGTAGTCGCTCAAGCTGAGGAAGATGGAAAAGACGGTCGGAAACGCCATGACCGCGACATAGATGAGGAACCCGGGAAGCACAAGCAGCCAGTACGAAACGATCTGCTCCTTTCGTGCAGTCGCTCCGCCTCCCGTCTTCAATTGCGTCGCCAAGGCCAGTTCCTCCCCGGCGGCTCCAAGTTTCTTCTTGCTGAAAATCGACATGCGACTCCCCCCCATGATTCACAATTAGTTCTTACGATATGACTTGCGCCTCGACGAAGCCTGCCGGATCACATAATCCCAGTCGAAGTGACAGCGAGAATCCATCTCGGACAATTCAGGAACCGCGAACAGTTTCTGCAGGAACATCATTGCGGCGCCTTTCGCCACGACAGCCTCGTCCTGGGCGTTGAACACCAGCTGGCAGCCGACTTTCTCCAGTACGGCGGGGAACTGAGGCACGAGTTCGTCCAGTTCCCGGCGGATCTTCGCTTCGTCTGCGAACGGACAGCCATGGATGAAGATCACCCGCGGGTCCATGACGGAAATCACGGGAACGAGCGAGGCGAACAGATCCCGCAACCAGATTCTCCAAGCCTCTTCGTCATGCGCAGAGTTGACCAGCAGATCGTCGGGCAGTCCGGTCTGACCGGGACAGTCCTTCCTCCAGGAAAGCGAGCAGAACTCGCCGGCCGCCGCATGGCTGCCGTGGTACACCCTGCCGCCGATGGAAAGCCCGATGCCTACGCCGATGCCGCTTCGGTCCTCGAACGTGTAGTTGCCTTCGTGGAAGTCGCCGATCACGCAGATGAAATCGCCGAGGTTCACTTGCCTATTGAGCGTCATTTCGAGCCATGCGCAACAGTTGGCATCGTTCTCCACCAAGACGGCCGCGTCGTAGCGACTGGTAAAGTAGTCGTATAGGTCGTAGTCCACCACCTTGAACGGCTCGGCGTACCGGATGATGCCGCGGTCGCTGTCCACGATCCCGGGGATGCCGATGCATACTCCGAGCAACGGAATGCCTATGCGGGATATCTCCACAAGCACGATGTCCATCAGGAAATCGATGATTCCGTCGAAATGGACGTCGGGAATCATTCCCACGTCCTCCCAGAGCAGATCGCCGGAGAGGTTCAGGATCACCGCGCGGTAGTGGGAGGGCTGGATGTCGAATCCGACCACGCATCCGAAGCGTTCGTTCAGCTTCAGGATGATCGGCTTGCGACCGCCCCGGGCCATGCCGCTGCCCTCCTCCCCTTCGTAGACGACTCGATGCTCGATCAACGACGAAATGATGTTCGTGACCGTCGATCGGTAGAGGTTCAGTTCGCGTGCGATATCGACGCGACTGATTCCAGGGGTCCGCCAGATCAGCTGGGCGACCAAGGAGGTGTTCGCATTCTTCTGGAAATTATTATTGTTGATTCTCATTTGCTATGCTACATTGGTACCAGTCGAAAGACTTATGCCACTCCTACAAATAGTTTGTTTGCTCTCTGTACAAACAAAGGCTACCACGCATCCCCCCTCCTGTCAACACAAAATAAAAAGGGTCATTGCAGGGTTGGGGTCATTGCAGAGTCATTGCA
>Ga0172377_10003863_pt1 | contig 15437 bp, 17 predicted proteins | sample Pumphouse3metaG_FD_119749 | JGI IMG/M metagenome (GOLD analysis project Ga0172377, IMG submission 119749) | Leachate microbial communities from a municipal landfill in Southern Ontario, Canada - Pumphouse #3 metaG | ecosystem: Engineered > Solid waste > Landfill > Unclassified | place: Canada...
GCTGATGAAAGATTGTGGCAGAAAATTGAAAGTTGTGGTTTTACTCCACTACCACCATATATCAAAAATAAGCAAAGTGAAGACTTGCGTCGAAGCGAATATCAAACTGTTTATGCTAAAAATATTGGTTCAGCTGCAGCTCCTACAGCTGGTTTACATTTCACTGAAAAATTAATGGAAAAATTGAAAAATAAAGGAGTGCAAATCGAAAAAATTGATTTGGCAGTAGGACTGGGAACTTTTGCCAAATTAAGTAGAGACAACTGGGAAAAGCAAAGTCTTCATCAAGAATATTATCAAATTCAAGATGATGTTGCAAAGAGATTAACTGAGGCAAAAAGAATGGGCAAGCGCATTATAGCGCTTGGCACCACCAGCGCTCGTGCTTTAGAAAGTGTCTTTATTAATTATCAAAAAATCCCAAAAAAATCAGCAAAAACTAAAAAAAATGATTTTTCACTTAAAACAGGTCGAGAAAGTACTAATCTTTTTATTAATCCCCCCTATCAATTTCAAATGGTTGACGCCCTTATTACTAATTTTCATTTGCCACAGTCTAGCTTGCTAATGATGGTTTCAGCTTTTGCTAGTCAACCCAACTCTCCTTTTATTTTCAAAAATTTTACTCAATCATCACTAGGAGAAGTTTATCAACACGCCATAAAGCATGATTATAGATTTTTTAGTTTTGGCGATGCAATGTTGATTGTTTAGCTTTTTCTTGCTAGGCTGATCACTATTATGTCAAAGGATGAAGAGTTTAAACTAACTTTATCTGCAGATAAAAAAATTGTTTTAAAGCAGGTTTTACAGTGGTTGGAGTTTAAAACTAACAAGCAGCAATATCTAACGGTTGGCGGTTATGCTGGGACTGGTAAAACTACTTTAATAGCAGTCTTGCGGCGTTTACTTTATAAAAAAGACCCAAAATTAAAAGTTGCTTTCGCTGCTTTCACTGGTAAAGCCACTCGGGTTTTGCAGAATTATTTAACAGAATTCGATTTGCTTTATAAGCAGGATTCAATAAGTACCATTCACTCTCTAATTTATAGTGTAGTAGAAAACGAACAACAACAAATTGTCGCTTGGCGGAAAAAAGATCGATTGAAAGTAGATTTAATTATCATTGATGAAGCATCGATGTTAGATCGAGAAATTTGGCTGGATCTTCTGTCATATCAAATTCCCATTTTAGCCGTAGGTGACCATGGCCAACTGCCGCCGATCCATGGTTATTTTAACTTAATGAAAGAGCCAATTTTGCGTTTAGAGAGCATCCATCGTCAAGAAATCAACAATCCAATTATTGCCGTGTCAATCTTGGCAAGAACTCAAGGTGAGATTCCCGTCGCTAGTTATGGTCCAAAAGTAAAAAAACTATTAAAGACTGATCCAGAAACTGGCGAACAAATAGAAAATTATTTACAAATGGCTAATGAAGACACTCTAATTGTTTGTGGCTATAACAATACTCGTTTACGACTCAATCAATATTTGCGTTCTTTAAAAGGTTTCGAAGAAGAAGATCCACAGCCTGGGGATCGAGTGATTTGTTTACGTAATAATCACCAGAAACAAATTTACAATGGGATGCTGGGCACCATTGAGCGTATTAGACGAGCTGATAAAAATTTTTTTGAGTTGATTGTAGATTTCGATGAGCAAAATTTTGCTTATGAGGGTTTAGCAGTAGCTAAGCAATTTAATAGTCCCAAAACAATTAGCTTTAACAGTCAAGATAGACAGTTATTAAAAAAAGCTGACCTTTTTGATTTTGCTTATGCCCTAACCGTGCATAAAGCTCAGGGCAGTCAGGCAAAGCGAGTAATTGTGTTTGAGGAACGGTTTAAGCAAATGGATGACGAGGGCTGGCGACGCTGGTTGTATACAGCTGTTACTCGTGCCGAAGAAGAATTAATTATTATTGGTGATTGAGCTTTTAGGATTGAATTAAAAGATATCTAATTTTTTAATTATTTAACGTATATAATTAAAGAGACATTTATGACCGTTCGTATCAACAAATTACTAGCTGATTTAGGTTTAAGTTCTCGTCGAGGTGCTGATTTATTAATTAGTGCGGGTAAGGTTAAAATTAATGATCGTAAAGCAAAATTAGGGGAAAAAGTTGATTTAGCAAAAGATAAGTTAGTTGTTAATGGAGAACTGATTAATCAAGAATTATTACAAGGGACAATGGGTGGAGAAAATTACGAGTATTGGTTGCTAAATAAACCACTAGCTGTTATTTCGGCAGTAAGTGATCCTGCCAATCGCCGAACTGTCATGCATTTTTTAAAAAATAAAACTCAAGCTCGTTTATATCCAGTAGGTCGTCTTGATTATGACTCAGAAGGTTTACTGCTAATGACTAATAATGGTGAATTAACTTATCGCCTAACCCATCCCAAATATGGAGTGGAAAAAGAGTACTTAGTTGATGCTTTAGGAATCTTTACTCAGTCAAAAATTATTAGATTAGAAAAAGGCGTGCTACTGGCTGGCAAAATAGCTAAGGCAGAGCAGGTTGAATTATTAAATAAAGAAGATCGTAATTTAGAGTTAAAATTTATTCTTCATGAGGGACGGAAACGTGAGGTACGCAGGTTATGCGCCAGAGTTGGTTGGGAGGTTCAGCGCTTAGTGAGAGTGCGTTTAGGCAATTTGGAATTAGGCAGTTTACAGCCCGGAACAGTGCGTAAATTAACTGAAACAGAAATCACAGAATTAAAAAGAAGCGTCAAGCTAGCTTAATTATAAGTTTTTAATAAGTTTGGAGGAACAATGAAAAACAATTTTAAATATTTAATTTTTGATTTTGATGGCACTTTAGCTGATACAGCGGAAGTTCATGCTAAAGCATTTAACCGTATTCATGCTCAATTTGATTTGCCAAAAATTACAAAAAAAGAATTAACAAAATTTCAATCCAAGAGTATGAAAAATTTATGTCGCGAATACGGAATTAGTCCAGTAAAATTATTAAAGATAACAACAGCAATTAGTCAAGAAATGGGTTCTTTAATTGCTCAAACCAGTTTTTATCCAGGAATAAAAAAAGCTTTATTTACTTTGAAGAAAAATCATACTTTAGGGATTCTAAGTTCTAATAATTTAAGTAATATAAAAGCTTTTTTTGCTGATAAAGATTTAGCTTTATCCGTTCTTTTTTCTTTTTGGCGCTGCGAAAAAAATTTATTTGGAAAAGATCGAGCGCTCAAAGCTTTAATGAAAGAACACAAAATTAATCCAGCTCAAGTTTTATATTTTGGGGATCAAGTGAGAGATGTTGAAGCGTGCCAGCGCGCTGGGGTTCAAGTCGCAGCAGTCACCTGGGGTTTCGCTAGCGAAGAACTGCTGGCTAGTGTTAAACCCAATTATCTACTCAATCATCCAAGTGAAATTATTGATTTATTAACTAACTAGCTGTCAATTTCTCAGTTAAAAGAGTATAATTATACTTTTGATTTTAGGAGATTCATGCAAATTCGCAATGTAGCTATTATTGCCCATGTTGATCATGGCAAAACCACTTTGATTGATGGGATGCTTAAACAGACCCATACTTTTCGTGACAATCAAGCAGAAATGGTCCAAGAGACAATCCTTGATAGCAATGATCTAGAACGAGAAAAGGGAATCACCATTCTAGCCAAGAATACTTCAATTAATTATCGAAGTAAAACGGGTGAAGAAATTAAGATTAATATTATTGATACCCCGGGTCACGCTGATTTTGCTGGCGAAGTAGAGCGGGTGATTAGTATGGCTGATGGGGCGATTTTGTTGGTTGATGCTGCAGAGGGGCCTTTGCCTCAAACTAAGTTTGTTTTGCAGCAAGCGATCAAACGACAATTGCCTATTATTGTTTTAATTAATAAAATTGATCGTCAGGATAGTGAGCCAGAAAAAGTTTTAAAACAGCTTGAAGAGCTCTTTTTAAGTTTAGCTGACGATAGTTCTCAACTAGATTTTCCCGTTTTATATTCAGTTGGCAGAATGGGCAAAATTTGGTCTAAATTACCAGAAAAAAATCAGCTTGAATTTCTAGCTAAAGCAACTGGTAATTTACAGCCTCTCTTCGAAGAAATCGTTCGCACTATTCCCGCTCCACAAACCAACTTGCAAAAACCTTTCAAAATGCAGGTTTCAACATTAGATTTTGATTTATATAAGGGTATTTATGCCATTGGTAAGGTTACTCAAGGATTGGTTAAAACTGGGCAGCGTTTAGTCATTTTACAAGAACAAGAAAAGGTAGGAGAAATGACTGTTGTTCATTTATTGGAAAGTGTTGGTCTAGATAGAAAAGAAACTGAACAATCACGACCAGGAGACATTATCGCCATCACTGGAGCAGATAAAATTGCTATTGGTCAAACTCTAGCGGCTTTAGGTGAGACTGAGGGTTTCCCCATGATTAAAATCACCGAACCAACTTTAAAAATTCAAATTGCTGCTAATACTTCTCCGTTCGTTGGTAAAGAAAGTGAGTTCTGCACGGTGCGTCAGTTGGCTGAACGTCTTAAGCGAGAACAAAAAACTAATTTAGGTTTGCATATTGAGCAAAAGGAAGGCGGTGTTTTTATTGTAGCGGGACGAGGTGAATTGCATTTGTCAATTTTAATTGAGACCATGCGCCGTGAAGGTTATGAAATGGAACTTGGTCGTCCTCAGGTTATTTTTAAAGAAATTGATGGAATTAAACAAGAGCCACTTGAAGAATTAATTATTGAAATTGAACAAAATTTTATAGGCACTATTACTGAAGAATTGGGTGAACGTCACGCTCAATTACAGAGTAGTTTTACTAATAACAAAGGAATTAGTCGAATGGTCTATCAAATTACTAGTCGCAACCTTTTAGGTTTTCGTAGTGGAATTTTGACTAAAACCAAAGGCAATGGTTTGTTTACTAGTTCTTTTTTACATTACGTTCCAATTCAAGATAAGAGATTGAAATCGAGAAATGGCGCCTTGATTGCTACTGAAGCAGGAGTAGTTACGGCTTACGCTTTAGAAAACGTACAAGAACGAGGAAAAACTTTTGTTATTCCAGGCGAGCAAGTTTATGAGGGCCAAATAGTTGGCTTATGTAAACAAAAAGATGATCTGGAAGTCAATGTTTGTAAGAATAAAAAACTGACTAATTTTCGTTCTAATGCTGACGTGTTGACGGTGCTTAATAGCAAGGTTGATTTAAGTCTCGAGCAATGTTTGGATTTTATCGAAAATGACGAATTACTTGAAGTTACTCCGTTAAATTTGCGTTTACGCAAACGTTATTTAAGCAAATTACAACGTAATAAAAAGAATCACCCCAAAAAATAATGATTGTTAAAATGAGTGTTAGAATAGGGTTGTGTCAGACTTTACAGAACCCTTAGCTTCAATTTTGCGCCCCAAAAATTTAGATGAATTTGTTGGACAGCGTCATTTAGTGGGTGAAGGCAAACCTTTGAGCGCCATGATTGCTTTGGGAGCACCTTTTTCTTTGATTTTTTGGGGGCCGCCCGGAGTGGGCAAGACTACTTTGGCTAAAATTATCGCCAGAGAAACTGCTCGTTCATTTATTGAATTGTCAGCTGTATCAGCAAATAAAGCTGATGTAAAAAAAGTGCTCGATCAAACTAAAGAGCAAAAAACGCTAATGGAATCTTATCAAGCTCCAGTTCTTTTTTTAGATGAAATTCATCGTTTTAATAAAGCTCAGCAGGATTTTTTATTACCTAGTGTTGAAAGTGGTCAAATTATCTTGATAGGTGCCACTACAGAAAATCCTTCTTTTGAAGTAATAGCTCCTTTGTTGTCGAGAATGAGAGTTTTTGTTTTATACCCTTTAAAAGATGAGGAATTATTGTTGATTATTAAAAAAGCGCTAAAACTTTTAAAAATTAAAAAAATCACTAAATCTAGTCAGGATTTTTTACTCAATTATGCGGATGGCGATGCTCGCAAATTATTAACTATTATTGACAACGCTTATGCCCTTTATGCTAATCTCAAATTAGAATCATTAAAAAATGCTTTGCAGTCAAAGCAAATTAGCTATGATAAAAAAGGTGATGAACACTACAACATTATTAGTGCCTTTATTAAAAGTTTACGGGCTAGTGATGTGGATGCGGCTTTGTATTATTTAGCAAGAATGATTAAAGCCGGTGAAGATCCTAAGTTTATTGCCAGAAGAATGGTAATTTTTGCCAGTGAAGATGTGGGCATGGCTCAGCCAACAGCCCTGGTAGTGGCGAACGAAGTTTTCGAAGCAGTGATGAAAATTGGTTATCCAGAAGCCCAAATTAGTCTGGCTCATGGGGTGGTTTATTTAGCTTTAGCCAAAAAAGATCGCGGTGCTTATGATGCTTATTTTCAAGCGCTAGCTGATGTTGAAAAACACGGTGGCTTGGCTATTCCCCTTAAACTACGTAATGCTCCAACTAGGTTAATGAAAGATTTGGATTATGCTAAAGATTACCAAATGTATAAGCCAGGGAAAGATGAAAAAATGGAAAGTTACTTGCCAGAAAAACTTCAGGGAAAAAAATATTATCTGGGTAAAATTAGTAAAATTAAACGCTAAATTAATTAAGGGACAATTTTTACTCTTAAAATAAATTAATAATTGATTTTTCAATCCTTTTTATTTATTGTTTTTTAGCTTGGCCAGTGTTATACTTTTATTAATTAATTTATTAATTATTGAAAGGTTCTATGTTAGAAGAAAATAAAAGTAATTCGATACCCCTTTTGGGTGATAGATTTCCCGAAATGGAAGTGCTTAGTACTCATGGTCATTTATCTTTCCCAAAAGATTTGATGGGTAAGTGGACGGTTTTATTCAGTCATCCTGGAGACTTTACTCCAGTTTGTACCACTGAATTTGTGGCCTTCGCTAAAATGGCTCCAGATTTTAAAAAGATTAATACTCAATTAATTGGTTTGTCGATTGATCAAGTTTTTTCCCACATCAAATGGACGGAATGGATTCATGAAGAATTAGGTGTAAAAATTCCTTTCCCAATCATTGCTGATGGGATGGGCACGGTTGGTAAGACCTTAGGCATGATCCATGAGAAAAAAGGTAGTGATACTGTACGTGCAGTTTTTGTGATGGATGACAAAGCTATTATTCGTTTAATTCTTTATTATCCTCAAGAAGTTGGTCGTAACATGGAGGAAATTTTAAGAGTAGTTAAAGCTTTGCAATTTGCTAGTGCCAACAAAGTGGCGATGCCAGCTAATTGGCCGAATAACGATTTGGTTGGTGATCACGTGATTGTTCCACCGGCTAAGACTGAGGACGAAGCCGAAAAACGTCGAGGCAAAAAAGATTGTTTTGATTGGTGGTTCTGTCACAAAAAAGTAGTGGCAAAGAAAAAATAATTAAATTTTTAGATAAAATTTAGCCCCTGTTGATACGGGGGCTTTTTTTTGAGATAATATTTTTTAGGAGATAAATTTATGCCTTTTGACACAGAAGAAAAACCCTTCGAGCAGGTAAATAAAGAGCCAAAAACCCCAGAAGAGCAAGAAAAACAAAAAAAAGCAAGCAGAGAAGCTCAGCGTTTACTTAGTGGTGAAAAAATGCGCTTAATTCTTAAAGATGAAAATTGCAAACAAGCCCTATATGCTTGTCTAAGAACTTTTGCCAATCTTGGCATTAGTGTGGCAGATACTTTTCCTGGGTTGGGTGAAATACCTTCTTGGACAGCAGATGCTATTAAATTTCTCAAAATTGCTCGAGCTAAGAATATTGCAAGAAAAAAAGAAGGAAGTGATGGAGAAACAAACCAAGAGCTTAATAATTTTTGGGGAAAAATAGATCTTAGTCCAGACGTGTCACCTTGGGTTGCGAGTGGTTCAGAAGTATTGGAACCGATGACTGGCACAGCTTTTCCAAGTCATATTATTGAAACAACTCTGCAACTCACACACGATTGGCCACGGATTAAAGAGGGTTTGAGAAGAATTAAAGAGATTATGGGAACACAAACAGTTAAAGAGCTAAAAGCTTTAGCTGACAATGAGCTTATTGATTACCAAGCAAATAAAGAACCGATTGATTCAGCAATAAAGATATTGAAAAATTAAGGAACAATTTTATGGATAAAAAAACTGCAGTTAGGACTTTATTAAAGCATAGCTTTTTTCTCACTGAAGAAGCTAAAAACGCTATTTTAGAAAAGCTAGATAGTATGTCAGAAACGGAAATTGACACAATTGGCAAATTTTTAGCTTTAGAAAAAGAAAGAAGTTTAGTAAATGCTCAAATGATTAGTCAAGCGGCGGAGGAAGTATTAGCCGATCAATAATTTTTTCATTTGTTCAAATTTTTAAACTAGCTTATAATAACAACTTGAGCACGCGCCCATAGCTCAGTTGGATAGAGCGTTTGTTTGCGGAACAAAAGGCCAGAGGTTCGAATCCCCTTGGGCGCACTTAATTTTTAATTGAATAATCCTTGAACTGCGCAAGTTGGCAGTTTTTTATTGGCTTTTTTTGTTTATTAGTTTAAAATATAAACATTATGTCAATTAAAAATAAAGAAAGAAGAGAACCTTTAGATCTGGTTCAATCATTACTTGACGCAAGAGGCCGCATTCTGCGAACGCAGGAGGAAACTGGTAAAGATTTTTCTGCTGTACTAAAAGATCTTGATCATTTGCTTAAAGATGCTCTTAAAGGTAAAAGTCAAGAAGATAAATAATTTTATCAATTGAAAATCGCAAGTTCACTATCAAAAAATTGGAAGGGTCGCATAGTGGCTATTGCATCAGCCTCGAAAACTGACGCCTTCGGGCATCGCGGGTTCGAGTCCCGCCCCTTCCGCCGTCGAGCGAACTTGATTTATTGTTTTTATGAGTAACGAAGCGCCCGACTAGTCCCCGAAGAGGGCGCAAAAGAATGAGCAAAGCGAATTCCTGGCGGATGGCCTCCGAGCCACCGCCCCATTTATTTAACTTAAATTTATGAAAAAACTAATTATTTCAGACACCCATCTTTCAAGTTTTAATAAAAGGCAGTTTGATTTTTTGAAAGATTTAATTGAATCAGTTGACGAAGTAATTATCAACGGTGATTTTTGGGATGGCTGGTGTATTTCTTTTGAAAAATTTGTCAATTCGAAGTGGCAAGATTTATTTGATTTATTACTAGAAAAAAACACTATTTATATTTATGGCAACCATGATCCAAAATGTCTGTCTGACGATCGTTGCGCATTATTTGCTGTGGAGACCCGTGATAGTTACCAGTTTGAGTTATTTGGGCAAAAATTTCACTGCGAGCATGGTCATAGTTTAATGACTGGTCTTGATATGGAAGATTTTATTAATTTTTATTTTAAGCTATTTAATCGCAGACCCAAAGTTATTTGTTATATTATTGCGAAATTTGAAAGACTTCTTTTTACCTTATTTCCGAGAATAGCCAGTAATTCGAGACTTGGTCAGCGTACTAATGAAATTTTAAGAGAAAATTTAAATACAGAACACATTAATATTTTTGGACATTCACATAGTCCCGATTTAGATTTTGCCAATAATTTTATTAATACCGGTTCAATTATGTGTAACAATGCTAGCTATGTTATTTTTGATGAAGATGACATTAGATTAGAAAAAAATAAATATTAGTTTGAAATCTTTCTCTCCATTAATTTTAATTTTTTCGTTTCTGGTACAATAGTTATTATTATGGATGCCCTTACCTGTATCAAGACCAGAAGGTCAATCAGAAAATTTAAAGACACTCCTGTTCCTCAAGAAATTATTGATGATATTATTGATTGTGCTCGTCGAGCACCTTCTGCACATAATTATCAACCTTGGGCTTTTATTGTAGTGCGAGATCAAGACCAAAAAGAGAAATTGTCGCAAATTCAACCTTGGAGCTTTTTTATGGCAGGGGCTCCGGTTTGTATTGTTTTATGCATGACTAATACTGGCACAGATTTTTCTCCATCCAATTATTTAAGTGTGGCTTGTGCCGGGGAAAACATTTTGTTGGCGGCTCATGCTCATGGATTAGCTAGTTGCTGGACTTATGTTAAAGATTTTAATAATTCCAAACCAGAACAAAAGGCTAGAAAAATTCTGCTAGTTCCTGAAGATGTAGAGATTATTGCTTTGATTCCAATTGGCTATCCAGATCAAAAAGCAAGTCCTAAACAAGTTAAAGAGCTAAAAAAATTACTACACCAAGAACAGTGGTAAATTTTTTTTTCAATCAGTTATAATTTTCTTCATGAAGACAAAACATAAAAAATTAGGTTTAGCTTTGGGTGCTGGTGGTTGGCGAGGTTTAGCTCACATTGGCATAATTAAAGAATTGTTAAAAAACAATATTGAAATTAGTTATATAGCTGGTAGTAGCGCCGGTGCACTGGTAGGTGGCATGTATGCTGCTTTTAGGGATATTGAAAAAGTGGAGTCCATATTTCGCGAAAATATGAACTATCGACGTTTACTTTATGCTTTTTCTGATCCAAGGCCGAAGTGGGGTATTTTTGCTGGTGAAAACATGGAAGATATTTTTGAGAAATATTTAGATAATCGACAAATAGAAGACACAAAAATCCCCTTTTGTGCTTTAGCTTGTGATCTATTAACTGGAGAAACCATAGAATTAAGCAAAGGCAAGTTGAGCAAAGCTATCCATGCTAGCCTGGCTGTGCCATTTTTTTTACAACCAGTTAAATGGGGAAAAATGCGTCTCATTGATGGGGCTACAGCCGTGCCCATACCGGTTAAAACAGTTAAACAGATGGGTGCTGAAGTAGTGATTGCTGTTAATTTACAAAAGAATCATTTTCCCATGAGTGATCATAAAATTTCTGCTTTTAAGACTGCTCTAAAAACTTCTCAGGTGATGCTGTATCATTTGGCTGAATACAGCCAGCAACCAGCCGACTTAGTCTTATTTCCAGATATTAAAGAGAATGGTGATTATAAAAATCCTTTTTTAGGATTTGTTAAACGTGGTGATGTTTTTATTGATGGTGAAGAAGTGGTTAAAAATAATATTCAAAAAATAAAAGAATTGCTAGGTCAAAATTAATAAACTATTAAATAAGTGATTCTTTCTAAATTTAAGATGAGCCAAATTAGTAAAGAAATTATTTTAGCTATTAAAAAAGAAGCCGATCCAGAGAAAGCAAAACGCTCTCAGCGTTTTTTCAAAACTGGTTCTGGCGAATATGCTGAAGGTGATTTGTTTTTAGGTGTAACTGTTCCCAAGCAGAGATTAATTGTTAAAAATTTTAAAGATCAGGTGGTTTTAGAAGACTTGCTTGAATTAATAATTAATCCTTACCACGAAATTCGTTTGATTACTTTATTATTGTTAGTGGAGTTATTTAAAAAAGCTCAAACGCAAAAAGAAAAAAAACCAATAGTTGACTTTTATTTAGCTCATTCTGCTTTTGTTAATAATTGGGATTTAGTTGATATATCTGCAGATAAAATTTTGGGTCAATATTTGTTTGAGATAAGTCAAAAAAAAGGCTTTCAAGAAGTTTCAAAATTATTAATTAATTTGGCCAATTCAGATTTATTGTGGGAGAGAAGAATTGCTGTTTTATCCACTTTTCCTTTTATCAGAGCTGAGCAATTTTTTCCAACTTTAGAGCTAGCTAAATTACTAATGGAGGATGAAGAAGACTTAATTCATAAAGCAGTTGGTTGGTTGTTAAGGGAAGTTGGCAAGCACAATGAGCAAGCTTTAACCATCTTTCTAGACCAACACGCTTTGCAAATGCCACGCACGATGTTGCGCTACGCTATTGAAAAATTTCCTGAGACAAAGAGACAATTCTATTTAAAGAAAAGTTAATTGGGTTTGTGAATATAAAAAAACTCATGTTTCCGATTACCGCCGAATGCTCTAACTCTCTCTTTTGTTAGTTGGGGGATAATCACTTTATATGCTCCGGGCATCTCTTCAATAATTTCAGCATTTAGCCCAACTCTAGCTACCAAATAATCATCATCTTCATGAGGACCACGATTAATCATATCTCCCTTTTTAATGATTATTGGATCTCCTACTTTTTTTTCTTTTTTGCTTAGTTTTTCTCTTTCTCTACTCATAATAGTTCATTATATCAATAACTATCGAATAGTGAAGATAAAAAATTTATTTCTCATTTTTTTACCTATTGTTTTATCAAAAAATAAAAATTACAATGACCGATGGTGTTGAGTGTTTGTTTAATTTTAAACCAAACTAAATATAATAAAAAACGCCTGTATAGGCGTTTTTCTATAGTCACTCCGAAGCAAGCTCTAGCTTGCTTTTTTATAAGTCCAAAATCAATTTAAAGACTAGTTGGTTTGTAGAAAGTTAATAATTATGCAGCAAGATTCAAGTTATACCAAAGTCTCTTCTTATGAAGGACGCAAAGGAACAGTTAAAAAAGTGGCACTCTTGTATTCGGGCGGACTTGATACTTCAGTTATTTTGCACTGGATTAAAAAGGAGTATGGGGCTCAGGTAGTAGCGTTAACCATAGACATTGGTCAACAGGCCGACGATTTAGAAAAAATGCGTCAAAAAGCTTTAGAAATTGGTGCCGTCAAGGCGATTATAATTGATGCTAAAAAAGAATTTGCATATCACTACCTTGCTAAGGGCATTAAGGCTAATGCCTGTTATCAGGGCAAGTATCACCTAAGTACGCCATTGGGTCGACCCCTATTAGCGAAGCTAGCAGTTGAAATAGCACGAGCTGAGGGTTGTGACACCATTGCTCATGGTTGTACTGGTAAGGGTAACGATCAAGTGAGATTGGAAGGTACTATCTTAACTTTAGCTCCAGAGATGAAAATAATTGCTCCAGTTAGAGAATGGAGTATGGGTCGTGACGAAGAATTAGCTTATGCTAAAAAACATAAAATACCTGTTAAGCAAAGTAAGAGCAAACCTTATTCTTATGACGACAACATGTGGGGAGTTACTATTGAAAGCGGTGAGATTGAAAATCCTGCCCTAATACCTCCTTTAGACAAAATTCTTCAAGTCAGCCAACCCGTCGAAAAAACTCCCAATGAAGCTAGATACATAAAATTAACTTTTGTTAGGGGTTTGCCGACTAAAATTGATGATAAAACGATGAATTTGGTGGAAATTATCCAATTTTTAAATAAAATTGGTGGTCGGCACGGAATTGGAGTGACCCATCACATTGAGGATCGATTGGTGGGTTTAAAAGTGCGTGGTATATATGAGGCACCTGCGGCAGAAATTATTATTAATGCTCATCTTAATTTAGAAAAATATGTCTGTACGCGCTACGAAAATGAGTTTAAAAATGAAATTGATAATAAGTGGGCCTATCTTTGTTATGGTGCACTTTGGTACGAACCATTAATGGAAAGTTTAAATGCTTTTATTAATCAGGTTAACGACAAAGTAAGTGGAGTAGTAACAGTTAAATTATTCAAAGGAACGGCAGAAGTGGTAGCAGTTGAAACTGCCAACAGTATCTTTGACCAAAAATTAGCTACTTTTATGAAGAATGATGCTTATAATCAAAATGCTTCTCCTGGTTTTATTGAGATTTATACTTTGCAAATGCGTTTAGCTCAAAATAAGCATCGTTATGCTCTGTTAACTATTGGCGAAGAAAGTAATAAAAAAGCCTTTTTGCCTTATGTAAAAATTTTAGCTAAATTGGGTTACAATTTTTATGCAACAGAGAATACTCATAAGTTTTATAAAAAACACGGTATTGAATCGGTCTTTATTAATAAAATGCAGCAAAAAAAACATCCTAATTTAGAGCAATTATTACAACAAAATTTCTTTGATTTAATTATTCACGCTTCTTATAAGAATAAACCAGAAAATGCTAAAGACGAAGAAGTGATCAGAAAATGGACGGTTAAGCACAGCATTCCTGTCGTCAATGACGTAAGGGTATTTAAGGTTTTAACAGATAAGCTACAAAAACACATTATTGCCGTTAAAAAGAATCAAGAAGATGAACAAAAAACAAGATTGGAATCTAAAAAATCTCGTTCTAGAAAAAATTAAAGAACAAGGTGGTTGGGTTAACGCTCATAGCCATCTAGATCGAGCTTATAGCATCAATCCCCAATCTTTAGAGTTGGGTAATGAGCATTTGCATAAAAAATGGACACTAGTTGATGGACTTAAAAAAAGTTCCACTATTAAACAAATCTATGATCGAATGGCTTTTGCTTTGGAAAGACAGTTAGAACAGGGAGTAACAGTTTTGGCTAGTTTTATTGATGTTGATGAGGTGGTAAAAGATAAAGCCATGAAAGCGGCGCAAAAGTTGAAGGAAAATTATCAAAAAGATTTAAAATTAGTCTTTATTAATCAAGCCCTTAAAGGAGTTCTAAATCCTCAAGCCAGATTTTGGTTTGAAGAAGCGCTAGGCTTTGTAGATATTATTGGCGGTTTACCTGGCAAAGACGCTGGTCAAGAAGCGGAGCATTTGGATGTGTTATTTGCTTTAGCTAAAAAGCATAAAAAAATGGTCCACGTGCATGTTGATCAACTCAACAGTCCTAAAGAAAAAGAAACTGAGTTATTGATTAAAAAAACTCAAGAATATGCTTTAGGCGGGCGAGTAGTAGCTGTTCACGCCGTCTCTTTAGCTGCTCAGCCGGTCAAATATCGACAAAAAATTTACCAAGAAATGCAAAAAAACCAGTTGATGGTGATAGTGTGTCCAACAGCTTGGATAGACAGTCGACGTTCAGAAGAATTAGCGCCAATTCACAACGCCATTGCTCCAGTTGAAGAGTTGCTTGAAGCTAAAATTCCAGTAGGGCTGGGTACTGACAATATTGCTGATATTTATAAACCATTTAGTGACGGGGAGATGTGGACAGAGCTGCGCTTTTTACTAGAAACTTGTCATTTTTATGATATTAAAGAATTAGTTAACATTGCTACTATCAATGGCAGAAAAGCTCTTGGCTTAATTACTTGAGGCTGTCGGCTTATCAAAAAAACGTTATAATAAACAAGTTTTTTGACAAGGAGGTGTCGCATAGTGGTCAATTGCACACGCTTGGAAAGCGTGAGCCGCAAGGCTTCGCAGGTTCAAATCCTGTCACCTCCGCCAGCTTTATTTTTTCCCTCGCCTCTCCAAAGCAAGTTCTCAAATCCCACCACTTTTCCGTTCTCGATTTCAACACCCTCTTTTTTTAGAAGAGCTATCTTTTTTCTAATAAATTCGCCATCTCTCTCGCCCATAAAACCACCAAGCCTGCCATCAGCGTTTACCACTCTATGACAAGGAATTCTAGGGGCATTAGGATTTTTCCTTAATACTTGCCTACAGCTTGGTAAGCCTTCGTTCCCAAGACCTCTGCCAACACCTTGTAGCTGGTAACTCTACCTTCGGGAACTTTTAATAGAAGATCGTAAACACGTTTAGCAAAATCTGACATAAAAATATTAAC
>Ga0172377_10003867_pt1 | contig 15428 bp, 10 predicted proteins | sample Pumphouse3metaG_FD_119749 | JGI IMG/M metagenome (GOLD analysis project Ga0172377, IMG submission 119749) | Leachate microbial communities from a municipal landfill in Southern Ontario, Canada - Pumphouse #3 metaG | ecosystem: Engineered > Solid waste > Landfill > Unclassified | place: Canada...
CGACCTGCACATCAAGGATTTGCAGAACGCACTGGATACGGCTCAGAGCCTTGACAGTCCGGTTCCGATCAGCACCTCGGTCATCGAGATGATGAAGAGCCTCTCTTCACAAGGAAAAGGCTCCAACGACCATGGTGGTTTGGTCCAATGGTACGAACAGATGGCCAAAATCGAGGTTCGATCCAAATAGTTTGAAAATTGATGGCTTCCTGGATGTCTTATGATTCCAGGAAGCTTTCAACGCTTAGGAGTCCAAATGATGCGAGTGAGCATTCTGATTGAGAATTCATTGGTGGGACATCGTTCTCTGTATGCAGAGCATGGACTCTCTTTCTTATTTGAAGACGGAGATCAGAGCATTTTGTTTGACACTGGATCATCTGACAAATTTCTTTTCAATGCCCTCCAGATGAAGAAAGATTTGGTTTCTGTCCAAAAGGTTGTGCTCAGCCACTGTCACTACGACCATACCGGAGGGTTCCTTCCGTTTCTTGAACACCATCATCCAAAAGAACTTTTTACTGGTAAAGATTTTTTTTCAGACCATTATGAGAAGCATGCTTTTTCCCATACCTATTTGGGGTGTGCATTTTCAGAAGAAACACTGAAAGAGCATCAGATCAATCATCATGTAGTGCATTCCACTACAAAAATTTCAGACCATTGTCATGTTGTGTCGGGGTTTCGACACTACAATGATTTTGAAAAAGTTCCCTCGACGTTCGAGAAATTTGATGGAACTTCGTTTACTGGTGATGATTTCTCCGATGAATGCAGCATCGTCCTCGAGATGCCTACCGGGTTGCAACTATTTGTAGGTTGTGCCCATATCGGGATTCTCAATATTGTCTCTCATGTCCAGTCTCTCTTTTCAAAACCGATTCAAGGAATATATGGGGGAATTCATCTCATGAATGCGTCCCGCGAGGAGATACATACTGTCCTTGATGCTTTGTATGCGCAAAAAATAGAACGCTTGGGACTTTGTCACTGTTCAGGGCCCTTGGTTGCTGAGTGTCTCTCCCCGTATGAAGGGAAGATGGAATTCGCAAAGCTCGGATCTGGAAGCACACTATTCTGGTGATGAAAACGACAAAAGCATGTAGGTCTCTAAAACGTCTTAACCCTAGGTAAAGGCAATCATTTGCCATCATACGAGGAATATTATGAAACAAACATATCTTCAGTGGTTGTCACAGGAAACCAAAACACTCTGGTATCATGATTCTGCCAATAGAGAGGAACAGGAACGAGCTTTCTCTGTTGGGGCTGTCGGCATCACCACCAATCCATTTCTGATAAACCAGACGTTGCAATCTGATTTGGAAAGCTGGAAGTCTAGAATCGATGGAATGGATGCAAATGATGATAAGGTGCTGACGCTTATCAAGGCTGTTTCTGGTTATTATGCTGAAAAACTCATGCCGCTATACAAAAAAGGCTCGTTTGGCACCGGGTATGTCTGTGTACAGACGAATCCAAACAAGACCGGCGATACTTCCTATATGGTAGAGCAAGCGAAAACGTATGCTGCATGGTTTGAAAACGTCATCATCAAATTACCGGCAACGCAGGCTGGAATACGGGCGTATGAAAAATGTGTCTCGTTGGGGTTCAATGTGGCTGCAACACTCAGTTTCACTGTTCCACAGGTTCTTGCGGTTGCAGAAGCAAGAGAGCGAGGAAAAGAAGAAGCACGTAAGCACGGTATCGTCCCCGGTTTGGGAATTGCCGTTCTTATGGTCGGTCGTCTGGATGATTACCTAAGGGATGTAGCTCAGGACCAAGAAGCAATGGTTACAGAAGCAGATCTAACCCAAGCAGGGACGGCTTGTATCAAACGGGCGTACAAAATTTTCCAAGAGCGGGGCTATGATACTGTTCTGATGCCGGCTGGTTGTCGAAGTGCTTCCCATATTTTGGATCTGGCGGGGGCAACCATGATCATGTCCATTTCTCCAAAAATACAACAGGCACTCCAAGCTATATCGGGACCTTTTGAAAAACGAATCGAGATTCCTGTTGCAGATGAGGTCATTGAGCGTCTGATGAGCTTGAGGGAGTTCCAAAAGGCATATGAAATCGACGGTATGAAGTGTGAGGATTTCATAACTTTTGGCAGTACCAACAGAACGACCGATCAATTCATCCAGGATGGATGGAATCCTCTGCACGCTCTTACAATCTGAAAAAAAGGGAAACTACATGAAAAAGAATATATTTGACCTTACAGGAAAAAATGCTGTGGTCACCGGTGCTTTTCAGGGATTGGGGTGGGGGATGGCCAAGGGGCTCGCAGAAGCTGGGGCCAACGTTTTCATGGTGGATGTTCATCCCCGAATCGAGGAAAAAGCAGAGCAGTTTCGTGCCGAAGGTTTGCTTTGTGAAGGATTGCAAGCCGATTTGCTTGACCGAACATCTCGTTCTTCACTCAAGAAGACCCTGGAGGAAAGGCTTTCAGGTGAACTGCATGTAATGGTAAACAACGCGGGAATACAGATCAGGCATCCTGTATTGGAATTCCCTATGGAAGACTGGGATAAGGTCATTGAAATGAATCTTACATCGGTGTTTGATCTATCCCAATGGGCGGCTTCTCTGATGGTGAGGCTTGGCAGGGGGAAAATCATCAATACTGCTTCGGTGAATTCTCTGGCAGCCGGTATCAATACGGTGGCCTATTGTGCTGCTAAAGGGGGCATCATGCAGCTGACCAAAACGATGTCCAACGAACTTTCAGCGTTGAATATCCAAGTCAACTGCATTGCTCCAGGATATATGGCGACGCCCATCAACACTGCCTTGTTGCAAGATGAACAACGGTTCAGCGATGTATCGCAAAGAATCCCAGCCAAGAGGTGGGGACAACCTGAAGACATGGCTGGGGCTGTCGTCTATTTGGCTTCTGAAGCCTCCAATTATGTCTGTGGCATCATGTTAGCGGTAGATGGTGGTTATTTAGGAAGATAGGTCACGAAAAAGGCCACCACTGAAATCAGTGATGGCCTTGTCATGATACCGAGTACATTAGCCTCTGTATTTTCCAGGTTCAATCAAATCAGAGTATGTAGCTTTTGCCTTTTCAATACGGGCGATAGCAGCATCCCACTTATCAAAAATGAATGCAGGACAGTTGCTGTCCATTTTCTTGAAGTACTCCTTGGATCTCTGAAGTTTCTCAATCCATTTTGTACAACGGAAAGTGAACTGGTAGGTGTATTCAGCTTCAGTATAATCGAGATCAAGGTATTTCTTAAAAAGCACCTTCAAATCATTATACAAAGGAATCTTTCCGGTAGGGGTGTCCAAAGCCTCATAGTCACCATGGATTCTTCCCTCTGCCCAATGGACCCAGACTTTTTTTGCAAGTTTATCATTGCAGAATTTGCCTTCTGGTGTCCTAAGGAAGTAGTTGGTTGAATATACCATGGGAGTCTTCTTCACGCTCTTGCCAAAGGCAATGTTGTTCTCTGTATATTTGCCGAGAGGGTAGGATACGAAGTCCATGTTGGCCATAGGACTTGGGTTTCTTACCCCTTCCTTGCCAAGGGTGGCTGAAGTGGTTTCAGATTCAAGCGTACAAGCCTTCAGAAGGATTCCTTCTTCCCAAGATGCAGACTCTTCAACAGGAACACAAGTGTCACTGTCGCGACCACCATAGAGAATTCCTTGTACAGCTACGCCTTCTTTTGCATCGAAGCCGGCTTTGTCAAAGTTTTCAAGGTAATCGAGGCGCATGGTGTAACGGGAATTTCCATGGGCAACAGGAATTTCATTGCCTTTTGCATCTTTCTTTCCTGCAAACCAGTCCTTGCCGCTATGATTGTCCCCTGTATCAGGAGTATCCAATCCAGAGCCGAGCCAATACGGGTTGTTGTCGGGTCCTCTCAGGACATTGGAGAAAATCAATTCCTGGTCACGCAACAGGTTGTCGAAAATGACGGGGTCGTCATTCTTGTTGACATCCTTGATGATGCCGAAAATACCTTGCTCTACATTGACGCCTCTGAATTCACCATTGATGTTTCTGAAATAGGCGATGTCGTCGCCGACAATCTTTTCTCCAGGAATCATGGCAGTGGAAGTCTTTCCGCAAGCAGAAGGATATGCACCGGCGAAATAGGTGGTACGGTTCTTGTCTTCATTGATGCAACCCATGAGGAACATGTGTTCACACAACCAGCCTTCTTTGCCTGATTTATTGATGGCAAGGCGCATGGAGTGCTTTTTCAACCCGATGGAGTTTCCTGCATACTGGTTGTTCATGGAGTAAACGATATTGTTCTGGGTATCCATATAGATGCGACGTTTGTCGGTGTTCTTTGAGCAGTTCCTCTCATCCAAAGCACCTGCAGAGTGGATGAAACGGAAGAAATCACCCTTGTTCTTCATCTGCTTGAAGTGTGTATATGCTGGTCTGTACAGAATGGTTTCACTGTGGGCAACATACCAAGAATCGGTGAACTGAACGCAAGGAATGGTGAACTCTGAGAAAGCAGGGCCTTCGCAGAAGAACTTGACAACGGCATCCTTGCCTTCCATTGCATCCTTTGCGATGCTCATGATCTCTTCATATCCTTCTTCATATTCGACAGAATTCAATGTCTTCATGCTTTCAAGGTTTTCTTTGTATACCATATATCTGGTATTGATCTTGTCACGAGCTTGATCACCATAGCCGTCCCAGTGAATGGTCTGACCATTTTTGGCAAGCTTGAACTCTTCTTTGAGTTCCAATGCTTTGTCTCTGATGTATTGCTCGTCTTCTGGGCTGTCATCACATACATAGATGCTTTTGGGGTTACAGTGTTCTGCAAACACTCCTACAAAATTGATGACCTTGTCATTTTCCAACGCAGTGAGCTTGGAGAAACTTTCTTTACTCATCTTTTTTTGTAAAACTGCCAATAACTGGGAATTCATATGGTTGCTCCTTGTACATAATCTTTGAATCGATTATTTGTAAAATACTACTCAAAATGCGATTAATCAAGGCGCAAAAGCAATACAATTATATATAATATAGTAAAATAGTAGGAAAAATAAGCATATTAAAGACAAAAAAAACTACTAAATATAACTATAAGTATTATTTAAAAGTCTCTAAGTGCATATGAAACAATGCTAAAAGAAAGGAAAATACTCATATTTAAAAGTGGTGAAATTGATAAGATTGGTTGTTTTCCATTGCAAAACCCCAGAATTTCCTCATACCTGTTGGACGTGTAACTCATTCTTTGTCTACAAATTCAACGCTTTGATGTGGTATAGTATGAAAATCATTACAACCAGCGATGACTCTCTTTCAATTCGAACGGTTTTTTTGGAGGCAGGATGAAAATTTTATCATGTGCAGACATCCATATGGGGAGAATACCCTCTGTTTTGAATAGCACCAACATGACTGGTTCAACAAGCTGGGAAGCAGTGGTGGAAAAAGCAATTTCCCTCCATGTTGAAGTCTTGGTGTTGGCCGGCGATGTGGTGGAACAAGAACAAGCCTGGTTTGAGGCCTATGGCCCTTTGGTACGTGGTTTGGAACAACTAGGGAACGCTGGCATCCAAGTCATCGGCGTAGGGGGAAATCATGATGCAAAGATTTTTCCTCGACTTGCAAATGAAAGCAAGGACATAAAAATACTCGGTCTCGGTGGGGTGTGGGAATACTTCGATTACCAAGAAGTCAGATTTGTTGGTTGGTCCTTTCCAGGCAATCATCATCAAGAAAATCCGTTAGCGGGTTTTGATCCGTCCATGACACTCACCGACAAAGCCTTGTTGGGAATACTTCATTGCGAAGCCAATGCTTCCCCTGTTTACAGCAAGTATGCCCCCGTCTCCGTTCACGATTTTGCAAGAACCAATATTCCTTGGTGGGTGCTTGGACATATTCATAAACCAGGAACCCTTCCTTCAGCAAAGGCCTTGTATTGTGGTTCACCTTATGCCCTGGATAGTAACGAAAAAGGAGTACATGGGGTATGGTTGTTGGAGACCCTTGCAGGATCTCAGTGGAAAACCCCACAGTTCATCCCTATTTGTCCGTATCGATTCGAGACGTGCAGTGTTGATTTGTCAAAGGTCTCCACCGATGAAGAGGTTCAAACCTCACTTACAAAATCACTTCGGGATTTTGGTTCAACATTGGAAGGAGAAGAGGCGGTACTGTGTCATCTGGTATTGGAAGGAACGATTGGCAAACAGGTGAACCTTAAAAGAATCCTCACTCCAGAAAACTTGAGGAATTTTGCGATTCCGCTCAAAGAACACATGCTGTATACGCTTCCTGATTTTGAGGACCACACCGAATTGATGCTCAATCTTGAGGAACTTACCCAAGGAGCAGGTCCTGTCGCTCTGCTTGCCAGAAAACTTCTTGATCCAGCTTGCTTGTCAGATTTGGCAAGCAAGTATCAAAGACTTGATGAAGAGAGTTTCAATGCCTCAGCCTATCATCTATTGAACAATGAACATGTGGAAAACGACTATACCCTCTTGGCGAAAAATGCAGGGAAAAGACTTCTTGCTGCCATGCTTGCAAGCAGTGAAGGGAGTCAACTATGAGCAACAAATTTTGGTTTTCCTCTATGAAGCTTCATAAAAGTCCAGGGTTTTCACAGGGTACATTTCCTCCTGTAGAACAGCTCTCTGAAGGACTGAATATCATATGGGGACCTAATGGAGTGGGAAAGTCAACGCTCTGTCGAGCCCTTCGTTCAATGATTTGGGAAACAGACGACAAACAAGGGGTAGAGGCTGAAGCCCAAATGGAAGCACCTGAGAGTGCTTGGAACATATCTTTATCTCAAGGAGTGCTCCATCAGATCAGAGTGAGGGATAATCAGGAAATCAACCTCCCCGGAAGAAACGACGAGTTGAGTGAGAGCTACTGGTTTCCTCTTCATGAACTACTCCAAGAAGAAGGAAAGGGAAGCGAAACATTCCTCAACGAGGTAAGGAAACGCATGCAAGGCGGCGTGGATTTGAAAAAAGCGCTTCTGCAAGCACAAGGTGTTCCCGCTTTTTCCAGTTCCCGAAATCGTCTAGCCTACGAACTCAAACAAGCGAAAGACCAATTTGAATCAGTGAAGAAAACTCAATTGGAACAGAGCGAGAGCCTCCAGCAGATGGAGGAGCTGAAGAAAAAATGTGAGCAAGAAGACTCATTGGCTTCTCAGCATGCGACGATGTTGCAAGCCAAACGACTTTGCGAAATCAAAGATCAGATCGACGAACTTAGTATGAAACTCTCCGTTTACCCAAAAGAGATCAACCAGGTGAATGCGATTTCCCTGCAACGTTTCAAAGAGTTGAGTGAGTATGTTGAGCAAGCAGAGAAAGAGCTTGAGGAACTGAACAGGGAGAAACAAAACCTGGAAAATGAATTTGCTGCTTGCAAGATAGATCCTACACAGTTGGAAAAGCTCGATTTTCCACACATCATACAATCCCACTTTGCTGCATATGAGAAATCAGTACAACATAGAAAAGATGCCCAAGAAAAATTTGAAGCTGCTTATAAAGCCGTGCAGACGTGGGAAGATGAACATACCTGGTTGCTCTCAGCACCCCCTCAAAATGCTACACTTAAGAGTCATGTTGACACGCTGAATCGGCTTGCCAGCGAGTGTGAACCTCTACGATGTGCTTTTGATGCCCAAACGCGTGTGGTCTATGAGTTAGGAACTCAGGAAACAGTATTGGATGATGAGCAAACCCTTTCAAATATTCGTTTCAAATTGCTTGAATGGATGGAGGCTTTTTCAACACTATCAGGTATATCAAGAACAAAGGAATTCAATAAGAAGGCAATGATTCCTGTACTCCTTGTTTCCTTGGCTTTGGGGGTCTTTGGTTTGTTTGGTTCTTCTTTGTTTTCACTCTCAAGTCTCTTCGTGTTGATTTTTTCCTTCTTGTTTTTCATTCCCAAAGCTTCGCTGAATCCAGAATATACAAACAAAGAACAGGAGTTGAAAAAAAAGCAAGAGGGCATTGAAGAACTCTTGAGAAAATCAGATGAATGCATGCTCTCAGCTTGGACGTATGCTGCATGCAAAGAGTTTCTACAAAGCATCGATCAGAGACTGTTGGAGTTACAGCAGATCAAGAAGCGAAACGCCTTGCGAGTGCAGGCTCAGATGAAACTTGAGGATGCAAGAAAAAAACTTGCAATTTGGAAAGATACTTGGAAAGAAGCTGCACAAGCCTTAGGACTCCTTGGTGAGGGGGCAGTACTTGAAGGTTCTCAGTTTTTTCATTTCTCTCAGCATCTGATCAGATGGAATGAGTTGATACAAGACAAAGAACAAGCTCAAGCATTGCTTGCATCAACTACTGAAGAGGAAGCCTCAAATCAAAAGGACTTGCAGGAATTCCTTTCCAGCACTTCTTCTGATTACCCAACCTTACAAGGAGAGGTCCAATCGTTGGTGGAGCGGTTCAAAAAAGCCCTCGAACTGCAGAAAACACTCAGGAAGGTAGCGAATCAGATAGGTGCAAAACAAGCAGCTGAAGAGAAAATCAAAGAAAACCTCTCTGCGTTTTGGGAAAAGACAGGATTGAGAGAAGGAGATGAGGAGAAACTAGGACATCTGGTCTCACTTGTACCTTCGTATGAAACTGAACAGAGATCGAAAAAGATATACGAAAAAGAGTATGAACTGGAAGCCAAAAAGGATGAAGCAGCTTTCACATTGTCCCTAGAACTGACAAAAGAAGCCATAGACAGGGGTCTCGTGCATCTCAAACAAACCTTGGAAGAGATCCAAAAGGCAAAAGAGTCCTTGGCGAGGATGGAAGGGGAGTTTTCTACACTGAACCATGGTACTGCACTTGCGCAGGCACAATTTAGATATGAAGAAGCTCAAGAACAAGTCGAGCAGCTGAGAAAACAAGAAGTTGCTTCAAGGATGGTGTTTGATCTTGCACAAGAGCTACAAGAGGAGAGTGAGACACGTTACCAACCGGAAGTACTCAAACAGGCAAGTACGTGGCTTGAAAAGATAACCAACCATCGATATACCCTCAGTGCAAATGCTTCTGGTTTTTTTGCCCATGATACGATCAAGGCAAAGAACCATACGTTGGATGAACTTTCCAGTGGGACTCGAGTTCAGTTGCTTTTTTCCTTGCGTATGGCTTTCATAGACCTTCAAGAGCGTTCAAGTGGTGTTTCATTGCCTATCTTTCTTGATGAACTGCTTGCAAACAGTGATGATGAACGATCTCTCTCTATCGTACAGGCCATGCATGCCATAGCCAATGATCGTCAGGTGTTTTACTTCACTGCACAAAAAGAAGAAGTGGATAAACTCAAAAGCTGCAGTGAGGGGAGTATCCATGAGGTTTCTTTGCAGGATGTGCAGACAGAATATACATTCACATCCCAACCCTTCAAATATTATACGTATGAGAAACCACACATCCCTGAACCCGTTGAAGATTACAATGAATATGGGAGGATTTGCTCTGTTTCCGGGATTAATGTATGGGAACCGATCGAGAGCCTGCACTCTTATTACCTCTGTACGAGAAGCGAAGAACTCCACTCTTTGTTGTTGAGAGGGTTACCCTATGCTGGACAAGTGAGGGAAGCAGAGCTTGAAGTATATAAAAACCGCATTCGATTATTGAAACTATCGCAAGAGGAAGCGAAAAGAGGTAGATACAGATACCTTACGATACACGATGTATCTGATGCTGGTCTTTTGCTTAATCGTAGTGCTGCGTATTGGAAGAAGATCGAAGAATTTGTGCTTGCAGATAAGGTGACGGGAAATGATTTGCTGCAAGCCATCGACGAGCATCTCATTCCCCGGTTTTCTGATGACAAACGGGAGATCCTCGCAAATTGGTTGTATATGCATGATTTTGCCGGTGACGTACAAGCAAAAAGCAAGGATGCAATCCTTGCTGCCTTGCAGGCTCACGACGAGCACCTTACCGTGATCTCCCCAGAAAGGGTGATTGTGGAGCGTTATCTGGATGGAGTGCTTGAAGATCAGACTTCAAGCACCGCCATGATCGGATAGTGATCGGAAAGCACTGATCCTTTTTTATGATAGTGAGGCGAGGTTGCTATGACGACTCTGATGTTCCCACGGATCATCATCTTGTCGATGGCCTCAACCAGATAGAGTTCTTCACTGAAAAAAGGACAAGGAAAAGTCACGGGAGCAGGGAGTCCAAGAAGTGAAAAGACATCCTCGAACCGTGCCAGTTCATGGAATATTCTGGAAGGATGCACCGGATCATTGAAATCTCCACAGATGACGGCTTTTTTTGATCCAATCAAGCGATCGAGTGCACGAGCGGCCATATGAGCTTCCTGATGGCGATAGGGCATTCCTGTACGCATCTCATCAGCATTCAGCTGATGGGTGAGGTGCATGGTTGCCACTACGAATTCGGTATCATCTTTTGTCTTCAAGACAGCATAAAAGACGCCCCGATGAATTTCCGGCATGGCAAGATCGATACGACCGAGATCAAGTACGGAAAACAGATCCTTCTTGACATAGATGCTGTTTTCACACTTCCATCCAGGGTCTGTACCTTCAATGCGGAGGTAGTCGGGTAAGGCTTCGTCCAAGACAAAAAGCGTTTCTTCACGCACTTCTTGGAAACAATAGATGTCACTTGCATATTCCTGCACAAACGAAATCACACAAGCCTTTCTTTGGTCCCAACACTCTGTGTTCCAAAGATTAAGCGAAACGAGACTGATCCGTTGCATCTTTATTGTTGCTCCTCTCTCAGTATTTCTGGGAATCGTTTTTCTATTTGCTGGTATGATCCTAAGGTCAATACGGTCACCCATGCGATATCAATGTCATAGACTCCATTCATATGGTCTTTCCTGTCGAAATAATCCCATTGGGTGTGGTTGATCTGCTCTGGTTGCCAACCAAGAAATGATGCATCTCTTCCTAGGAGGTTATCTTCAGTAGCTACGAGTTGACGACAGGCATCGATCATCAAGCGGGCTTGGTCTGTATAGAAATCTTGACCGGTTGCCTGAGAAAGTCGAAGGAATTCATACGCGATCGCCATGCCATAGAAATCCAGATGGTGATGGGCTACAGAGACGGACGTCATTCCCGCTGCATGAAAATTCTCTTTTGCCAATGGGCTGTCTTCGCTCAAGAAGCAATCGGTTTGCCATATCCATTGAAGGACGAATTTGGCAGCAAGTTCAGCGCTCTCGAGTTGACGCTTATCATGCTCTAAGTCATACATATCCAAGAAGAAGGAGAGCAGGGCAACCCCAGCTTCCTTGTCACAGGAATCTGCATCCAAAGTGTCTCCATAAAATGTTCCATCATATGCATTTTGGGCATAAAAGGCGTATGCTTGGTGCAAGGCTGCATGAATGCCGTTCTTAAGAGGGTCGCTTTCATGCAGACAATTCATCAACATGACGAAGAAGGAACCGATATACGCTCCATTGGTTCCTTTTATGTCACCGGGTTTTCCCTTGGTCGTCCACCATCGCCCGAACGAGCCTCCTGAAAGTTGGTTGTCACAATAGAACCGGGCTACACGGGTTGCAACGCAGATGAATTGAGGGTTTTCCCTGCCAAGGCTCTTCAATTTTGCATACAGCAGTACATAGTGTTTCATGGTTTCCCCATTGCATCTGCTGTTCACCATGTATCTGAATTCATCATGTTCCCCAATACCGAGATAGCCTCCCCAGATGTCTCGCTTCAAATCATAGCAATCGAGAAAGACTCCATCATTCTGCTCTGCCTTGAGAAAGAACAGTCCGATTTTCTCACCCACTATTGCAAGGAGGTTTTGATCGTCATCCAGATCGAACATCTTGGCAAGGTTTCGTCTGGCTTCTTGTAGACAAGGAAGCGTCGCTTCGTACTTCGTACAGCAGGCAAGTTCATACGCAGCCTGCAAGCTTTTTACCAAAAAGGAAGCTGCTGTAAAGGAATACACCTCTTGCACCTCACCATTACCTTCCCCCATAAGAAGATAGGCAAGTTTGTCCTGGGTGGGTCTGATCAGGTGCAAGAGGCGTGTAAGCTTATATTCAAACCAGTGTTTCCAGCTGAGAGCTCCTACGATGGGCCGTTTGCCAAAAGGTAGGCTTTCAACAAAGTGCTTGTATCCTTCCAGACTGTCTTGGCATGGGTGATTGGATACAAAAAATGTTCGTTGGTAGGAAAACGGTGTCTTTTCGACGCTCAGTGTTGGAAGTGGTTCTTCGCTGGTGTCTTTGAGGGATTTTTTTCCTTGATAACTGTAAGGCCATTCGCTTCCTGGTATCGAGATGATGACACCGTGTCGCTCATTGGTTACCGAGGCTACATACCGTTGATTGGTGGCCGGAACGGTTGCACAAGTGAAGCATCTCATGTCGTTGTAGAGTTGCTCGCAACAGGGAATGCTCATACGGGTTTCAAGAAAAGACCAAGAGGATGCCTGTTCTATGGTAGGGTACATCCCTTTTCCTTCTGTGTTGTTGCGATACCAAACAGCAGGTACCAGAAGTTGGTTCTCTTTTCCTTCATCTGCGAAGGAGAAAACTGCCTGCAGGCGATATTCTCCTGATGTGCAGAGGTTCCATATGCGATGAACCGTGAGCAACTCATGATCGAGGGAAAAGAAGTCCTGGATGGTTCCTATTCCATTGAATGTCGCTTGTACCAAATGAGTCTCTTCATCAATTTCTATATGGGAACAGAGAACCCGTTTATTTGCAAAAGAGAGACGATAGGTGACGATACAGAAGGATTGCGATCTGACAAAGATTTCAATCCTGTCAGAAGCGATGGGAAGAATTTGCATGTGTTTACCCCTTCATTCCACTGGTTGCAATACCTGCAATGATCTTTTTCCTAAAGAAAATGTAGAAGAATATCTGAGGTATCGAGGCAATGGCGGCCCCTGCCATGATCAAGGAATACTGGGTGCCATGGGTTCCTTGGAAGTTCGCGATACCGACGGTGATCGTATATTTGATCGTATCATTGATGACGATCAAAGGCCATAAGAAATCATTCCAGGCATTTATGAAGGAAAGGATGATGACCGTTGCCATTGCACTCTGCCCCAAAGGAAGGATGATTTTGTAGAAGATCCTGAACCTGGAGGCTCCATCGATGAAGGCTGCTTCTTCCAAATCAACGGGAATGCCCTCATAAAACTGTTTGAGAATGAAAATACCGATGGGAAGTGCAACACGCGGGAGCAAGGCAGCTGCAAGGGTGTTGACCATGTTGTAGGAGTTGAACTGCAGGTACAAGGGAACGATCAGTACCTGAAAGGGGACCATCATGCCCCCCATGACTGCCCAGAATAGGATTTTTCTTCCTTTGAACTGAATCTTGGCAAACGCATAGGCGATGGGGGCGTCTACAACCAGGGTCAACAGCATAGCTGTCAAGGATACGATGAAGGAATTGACCATCCAGTTGAGGATGTAGGTGGAGGTGAAAGCCTTTGTATAGTTTGCAATGGTTGGGTTGCTTGGAAAAAAGGCAAAGGTTTTGGTTATGACTTCATTTTCAAGTTTCAGTGAGGTGATGACCATCCATAATAGGGGAAAGGCCCACACTGCGATGAAGAACAGCTCTAGGGTGCGAAAGAGAATCGGTTTGAGATGGTTTTTATTCATGACCGATCCTTTTTACCCAAGAGTGAGTATTGGGCGATACTGATGATCAAGATGATGATGAAGAGGATGTAACTCATTGCTGCACTGTACCCCATCTTATAGTATTTGAAGCCGGTTTCATAAATGTATTGGACCAGGACCCTGGTGGTTCCATGGGGTCCTCCTCCGGTCATGACATAGACCTGACCGAATACATTGAAAGAGGCTATGATTTGCAAAATCAAGCAGAGAACCGTGGTGGAAGAGACCAAAGGAATGGTGATGTGACGGATTTTCTGAAACCAATTTGCACCGTCGATGGAGGCCGATTCAAAGACTTCCTTCGGGATTTGTTTGATACCGGCACTAAAGAGTACCATATTGAATCCTGCAGTCCACCATAAGGTGGTGAGGCTCACAGAATACATGGCATACATGTCATTGGTAAGCCAGCTGATCGGGTTCTTTCCCAGCGCCATCAGGGTTTGGTTGAATACGCCGAAATCTTTCTGCATCAGCCAGGCCCAAAGGGTGCTGACAACCGTCATGGAGAAGATATAAGGGAAAAAGAACACATTTTCCATGATACCCCTCAAAGGAGAGGTTCCTGTCACTGCAAGCGCCATGATGAATCCGATGAGCAGCAGCGATGGGGTGGTTATGATGACGAACTGAAGGGTATGCCAGAGAGAGGAATAGAATTTTTCATCTCTGAACAGCGTGATGTAGTTATCCATACCAATGAATTTTGCAGTGGAAAGGATATCCCATTTGAAAAAACTGATGAAAAGTCCGTAGAGCAAAGGATAAATCATAAAGGCGACATACACGAAGAGAAAGGGTAAGGAAAAGAGCAACCCATCTCTCATATCTTTATTTCCTGGTATCATAAGTAACATTCCTCCACGGACAATCCCCCCTCATTGAGGGGGGATGAGTGTTGTTCGAATCTAGTACGTTGCAATAATGTCTTTTACGGTCTTTTCCATATCAGCGAGAGCTGCCTTGGCGTTCTGGTTCTTGGTTACGGCATACTCAAGCTTGTCGCTCAAGGTTCCATAGATTTCTTCCCATGCTGGAGTGCGAGGGGTAGGCAGAGCAAAAGCGGCTGCTGCTGCATAGTCTGCACGGTAGGGAAGAGCTTTGAAGGTTGCTTTTTCAGCTACGCTTTTGCGGGTGGGGATGTGTCCGGCTTTTGCCCACATCTCACCATTGGCCGTCATCCACTTGATGAAGGTCATGGCAGCTTCAACTCTCTTGGAATCCTGGTTCTTTTGAACAGGAATGGCAAGGGTGTGTGAACCAGCCCAAGCAGCATTGCCGCCCATAATGGCAGGAAGGGGAGCTGCTCCGAAGTTCAAGCCGTCTACGTTTTCAAGTGTACCGGTTGCCCATACACCATTGAAGTAGAAAGCAGCATCTCCAAGCTTGAATACATTCATTGCTGCATCATAGTCAAGTTCGGTTGGGTTGACCTTTGATTCATGCACCAAGCTCTGAAGCCACTCAAGTGATTTCTCGCCATATGCATTGTTGAAGTTTGGAGCAGTACTGTCATCATTCAAAAGACTTCCACCCTGCTGGGCGATCATGGACATGAAGAGCCTGGTCAGTGTGTAGGCTTTATAGGTACCGGTTGTGTTGTCGATTGCAAAGCCCCATTTACCTGTAGCTTTCTTGACAGCAAGAGCTGCCTTGACCATGTCATCTGCACTCTGTGGAATCGTAGTGATTCCAGCTTTTGCAAGCAGGTCCTTATTGTAGTACATGACGATGGGATGGACATCAAACGGCAAGGAATAGAGCTTTCCGTCGAAAC
>Ga0172377_10003868_pt1 | contig 15425 bp, 15 predicted proteins | sample Pumphouse3metaG_FD_119749 | JGI IMG/M metagenome (GOLD analysis project Ga0172377, IMG submission 119749) | Leachate microbial communities from a municipal landfill in Southern Ontario, Canada - Pumphouse #3 metaG | ecosystem: Engineered > Solid waste > Landfill > Unclassified | place: Canada...
CCTATTTTGCAAAGAAACAATATTGCAATTATTTCTAAAACTAATTTGTTTTTGGCAGTTAATGATTTCATATCATCTCTAATGCCAACAACTAAAATACAAGTTATTATTAAAATAAAACAAATTGCAAGATCAAGAGGGTTATGTAATGATATTTCGGGCAGTGAAATAAGATAGGAAATAGCAAATGCAATAAAAATAACAGCACCCCCACTATTAACTTTTAATCCCTTATGGATTTTCCTTCCTCCCGATATATCAAAAACTTTGTATTTTAACATCAGCCTAATGAAAATTGGCATAATGAAAAGCACTAATAATAAGGAAATCAAAAAACAGTAAAAAATTATCATATTAATCAGTTATTCATTTTGCAAAGATAATAAATTGATTTGTACTTTAAAATATTAATTATATTTTTTTATGTAGTTTATGCTTTCTATTCCCAAATTGAATAATAAATCAATAGCTGAAAGATTTTCATTAAATCCAAATCTGTCACTAAAACATTGAATATAAGGTGTGAAATTTAGTTTTTTGTTTGTTTTAGTGGAATTGTATTGAGTATTAAATACATCCCTGAAATCTAAATCTTTATCTATTTTCAAATATTCATCAGTAATACTAATTTTTGTGTCAATTTTAAATTGTTTTTGGAAATAGAAGAGTATATCAGAATTCAAATCAAATAATTTTTCGTATTTATTGGAGAAAAACTCCTTAAAATCATCTTCATAGTATTCAAAAAATGGACTTTTCCCATAGGCTGAACAGATTGCTCTTAATGCTTTATTATTCCAATTATTTTTATAACAAATTTTAACTTCTGAAATAGTTTGACGATACAATTTTTCCTTTGTTATGGGTATATTTATCATAATAACTCCATTTGCAGATTGAATGTAGAACCTATTGCGTAGGGTTTGTTTAGGAAAAGTTTCATTTTTTTCAATCATTATATTATCAAATTGAGATAAATAGATAAAATATTCTATGTTTGGAAAAATGAATGATGGGAAAATGGGATAGTTATTATTTTCCAAAGGTAACCGATACAAGTTTCTCATCAATAAAATAAAAATCTACACTATATTCTTCAAAAGATATTCTCATTTCTCCCCAATCCTCCTTTTCCATGGTTTCGTTAAATATTTTGTTCTCTATCATCAAATTTTCAATTTCTTTTGGAGTTGAGCCAATTATTTTTTTTCCAAATATTACTAAATCCGGATTGTCAATATCAATGCATGATAGGACTATGTGGTCGTTAATATCAAAAAAGAGACTTATGCCCAAATCATCATAATGGAGAATGGTGGTTGGGTAATCAATATCTTCTCCAATCTCTTCTACTTCGGAAGGAGATCCAATTTTTTTAATAACGTCTTCAATGTTTGAACCAAACAATAGTTCTCCCATCCCTTCTTTTAAATTTATTTCTAACTCCATAATGATAAATTAATTTATTTTTGCAATGATAATGACTTTTTTTAATATCTACAAGTTTTTGTGATTAATTTTTTTTGTAGTTTTTTTTTGATTAATTATTACTCTGAAATAAAGTTAATTAGAAGAAATATTCATTAAAATGTTATTAAATCATTTGGTGGGAATGAAAAAAATCATACCTTTGCACTCGCAAATTGATTGACTAAGTAGCTCAGTCGGTAGAGCACATCCCTTTTAAGGATGGGGTCCTGGGTTCGAATCCCAGCTTAGTCACACATAATAATAAATTTTTTAGCCATCTACTTTGAGAAAAGTGATGGCTTTTTTCATTTTCTAAAACATTATTGTATCTTTGTCAATCTTTAATTAATCATAAATTTATTGGCAATGAAAAAACTATTATTCTTTATTTATCTTTGCTTGTCCTTCAACTTTTTATACGGACAAACGGATTCAATAGACGTTCAGCATTATGATATTAACTTAGATATAAATAATGTTGTTAAAGGAAAACATAAAGGCTATTGTGTTGTTAGAACAAAGGTTATTAATCCAACTAATCATATTATTAAACTTAACTTACTCAATCATCAAGTTGATTCGGTATATGTTAATGGGAATCCTGCTTTTCACTACTACTACAATTCTCCCAATATTAGTATTACAATTCCTGAAAATATTCAAAATGAAGATGTGATTGATGTTTGTATTTGGTATAGTGGTGGTCAGGTGATAGAGTTATACGGTTGGGGAGGAATTCATTATAATCCTGAACTAATTTATTCTTTGAATGTTGCAATTATGGATCCTCAACATTCTTTTGCACGTAGTTGGTTCCCATCTCAGGATATGTTCTCAGATAAGGCAACATTTAATTTAAACATTACATCAGAAAGTTATAGAAAAGTTATTTGTGGTGGGCTTTTAGATAGCATTTCAACCATTTCAGATTCTTCATTGAGGTGGCATTGGAGAATCCCTCAAACTATAGCTCCTTATTTGGTAGCTGTAACTATTGCAGATTATTGTTTGATTGAAGATACCATTAATGGAATTGCAAATGAATTTCCATTACATATCTATTGTTTTCCACAAGATAGCTCAGCTGTTAGATCTAAGGTTGATTTAATTAAAGATGCCTTTCACGGCCTTGAATCTAAGTTTGGAGAATTTAGATTCAACAGGGTTGGTTATTGTGTTACGCCATTAGGGAGCATGGAGCATGTTGATAATATTAGTTTGGCAAGAAGTGCCGCAATAGGCCTGGGTGACGACAATAACAGTAATATTGTGCATGAATTAGGACATAGTTGGTTTGGTAATTATATGGGAGGCTATTCGGAGTTAGATATGTGGATTAAGGAAGGTTGGACAAGTTGGTCGGAAAACATTTCTTTTGAATCACATTATGGAAAAGAATATTCAAAACAGTATTTTAGAAATAATATGGAGATGGTTCTAAATAAGCTACCTATAAATGAGGGTTATAGGATATTGTATGGAGTTACAGGTGCTGATGTGTATTCAACAACAACTTATAGAAAAGGAGCGGCGGTTGTTCATACCCTTAAAGGATATTTGGGTGATGATATTTTTTTCCCAGCCGTTAGAGCAATGCTTTCTAATTATGGATATGGAATTATTAATACTTTTCAAATGAGAGATTTCCTTTCAGTGGAAACCAATATTGACCTAAACAGTTTTTTCAATTTCTATGTTCTGGATAGTGGTTATAATCATTATAAAATTACAGAAAAACAATTTAATGGTAATATCGCAACTATTTCAATTTATCAAAGAACAATTGCAAATCTAAATGGAGGATGTAGTTTGAGTCGAGTTCCTGTAACTTTTGTTGATGCAAACTGGAATAAAGAAAAGAGAATTATTGAATTTTCTGGACTTTCGACAATTCAAAATATTATTCTTAATATTAGTCCTATAAATTGTTTTATTGACTTGGAAGAAGAAATTGCTGATGCAACCTTAGATAATTATAAAACAATAGATTCAATAGGACGATTTGATTTTCCTAACACATATTTCTTTGCTAATATATTATCAAACCCTGATTCTATTTTTCTTAGAACAACGCTCCATTGGGTTGGAGAAAATGAAGAATACCCTCTTCCAAATGATGTTGAAAGAATAAGTAGAAAGCACTATTGGACTATTGAAGGAATGGGATTAGAAAATTGCCAGATTGAGGGTAATTTCTATTATAAAATAGTCTCAGGTGCAAATAATTTTGACAATGATTTAATTAGTAAATATACTTCATTAGATTCATTAATGTTGTTATATCGTCCAGACAACAATTCTCCTTGGGTTGCAGTGAAAACAAATAACCCAACCAACACTTCTGGATATCTTACACTTAATTCCCTTTGGGAAGGTGATTATATTATGGCAATTGGGGATAAATCTAATATTGGTATAGCAAATCAACAAGAAAGGAATCAACCTAAAATTAAAATATATCCTAATCCGATTAAAGATATAGTTAATATTAATTTTTCAAATTTAAGAACAGATTTTACTTTAATTATAACCGACAATTTGGGTAAAGAATTTTATAAATCTAAAATAAATAAAGGCGCTAATAACCTCAAATTAAATATTACTCTAAACCCTGGATTGTATGTTCTTTCTTTTGTTTCAGATGACAAAATAACTATTATGAGAGAAAAAATAATTGTTATTAAATAAAAAAAACTGTTTTGGTGTTTACTTTTTTTGAAAAACATTTGTTATTATTGTTGTAAGTGATTTATGAAAAAAAACGACGACTTAATAGAGTTAATAAATCTTTGCAAACAGAATGACTCTTTAGCTCAACAGAAATTATTTAATTGCTATAAAAACTATCTGTTTGCATTGTGTTTGCGCTACTCCAAAAGTAGTTCAGAGGCAGAAGATATGCTTATGGAGGGATGGATGAGAATATTTAAACATATTGATATGTTTGAAATTGATCAAGATTTTAAGAGTTATGTTTTTGAAAGTTGGATTAAAAAAATTATGATTAATAACGCAATTAACACATATAAGGCAAACAAGAAATATAATACTAATGAGCTATTTATTGATGTTGAATATAGTAATTATGACAAAATGTTTGAGTCCGATTATTTGTTTTCTGAGCAAGAATTGATAGGTTGTGTTCAAAAACTACCAAAATCTCTGAGAATAATTTTTAATATGTCGGCCATAGACCAATATAGTAATAAGGAGATTGGACAAGAGTTAAATATGACTCAGGATAGTGTTAAATCAAATCTCTACAAAGCGAGGGAAGCACTTAAAAAAAGTTTAAAAAAAATAGTGAAAAAAGATTGAAAATGAATAATATCGATAAAATATTTAGTAAATTGAAGGATTCTCAGATTCAAGCACCAGACATATGGAACAAACTTGAATCTGAGCTCAATAACCCATCAAAAGATATAGTTGATAATTTTGATAAGATAAGTGCCTTAAAAAATGTAATATCAAATCCATTTTTAAAAACTTTTGGAATTATTACTGGATGTGCAGTTATAGGTGTTGGAACATACATAGCTGTTGATAACTATACTAATAAGAAAGAACTAACTTCAATTCAAATTAAAAAGGAAATCCCAAGTACTATTGTTAAAACTCATGAATTTAATAACGATAAAACAATTATTGTTGAAAAGACAAATCAAATAAATAATTCAAAATATAGTAAAAATATAAACATAGATAATTTTTCCACTATTTTTAAGGTAAATGACGAAAATAGTATTGAAATACAAAATAATAATTATTCAATTAATTCAACAAGTTTTTCTGAATACAAGAATCCAGAAATAAAAATAAATCACGTTAATATAGATTCTTCTCTCTTAGATGAAAAAATATCACCTATTGTTGAAAAAATGCCTGATTTTGAGCCATCTAATGTTATTACTCCCAATGGTGATGGAATAAATGATGTTTTTTTTATTAAAAATGTTGAAAAATTCCCAGATAATAGTTTAGTCATTTTTGATGATAGGGGCAAGATAATTTTTAAATGCAGAAATTATAAAAATAATTTTAAAGCTGTCAATATTCCGATCGGAACATATTTCTACAAGTTCGAATATCGTAATATTGAGAAAAAAGAAATTAAACCAGGGAGCATCACAGTTATGTAAAACTCCGCTCTTTAAAACTTTTTTTGAGAAAAAATTCATATAAATATCATTTGTGTTACGAAAAGTTACTAATATTGCAAATTATTTTTTTGCATAATATATGAAACCAAAGGTAAACAAATCAAGAGTTATTATTAGCTTCAATAAGCTAAATCAAAGTCAAGTGTTATTATTTAGCAAAGCATACCCTGAGGGTTATGCTCCTCATATTCAAAAAATCAATAAGCCATCTGGTGATATTATTTATGTTGTACCTTTTGAAACAGAAGACACAATATATATGGTCAAAGTTGATGTGAAGGTTGATGCAAAGTTAACGGAAGAAGAATTTGACAAAGAAGTTTTAATTGCTTCAAAGAGTCACGACTTTTCAGATGAAGACAAACAAGAGGAAGAAGAAGAAGAAAAACCTTCTAAGGATACCTTTGTTCTTGTTCATGGAGATTATGCCGATGATAAGATTGACGATGAAGAGGATGACGACGACGATGATGATGAAAGTGAAAAAGACTAAAATTAGTTTTTTTTAAATTAAGTAAGCTCAAAATAAAATGAATATATTTGAACAAAGAAAAGATAGAGAACAAAAAATAGCCCAAGCCTTATTAAATGTTAAGTTTTTAGTTGCTATTGGTAGTGGAAAAGGTGGAGTTGGTAAATCTACTGTAGCAGCCAATCTTGCAATTAGTCTCGCAAAAATTGGATTTAAAGTTGGACTGGCAGATGTCGATATATATGGTCCGTCAATTCCTACTCTTTTTAATATTGAAAATCAAGAAGTCCTTGGAGAAGAGATTGATGGTAAATTACATTTTTTGCCAATTGAGAAATTTGGGATTAAATTGATGTCAATTGGTTTTTTTGTTGATTCTTCAAAGGCTCTTATGTGGCGTGGACCTATGGCTTCTAATACTATTATTCAAATGGTTTCAGAAACTTTATGGGGAGAATTAGACTATTTAATTTTTGATATGCCTCCTGGAACTGGAGATATCCAATTAACTCTATCCAGCCAATTTAAATTATCTGGGGCTGTGTTTGTTTCAACCGCTCAACAATTATCAATTGCTGACGTCAGGAGAGCTGTTAATATGTTCACAAGTGATGAAATAAAAATTCCAATTTTAGGATTGGTTGAAAATATGGCATATTTTGTTCCAAAAGAATTACCAAACAATAAATACTATATTTTTGGAAAGGGAGGATGCGAGAAATTGTCTAAGGAACTCGATATAGAACTGTTAGAACAAATTCCAATTTCTAAGGAAATTTCTGAAACAAATGATAACGGAAATCCTATAAGTTTGAATTCGGATTCAATTGAAAGTAATAGTTTCTTGTCTTTGGCTCGTAAAATTAATAATAAATTAAATAATCAATAAAAAATCAAATATCATGACACCAGAAGAAAAAATAAAATTAGAAGAGAAAGTGAAAGGAGTATTGGAACAAATTAGACCATATCTACAAAATGACGGTGGCGATCTAAGATTTGTTGAAATGACAGATGATAAAGTTGTATATGTTGAGCTTCAAGGTCATTGTGGAACTTGTCCTCATGCTATGATGACTTTAAAACAAGGAGTTGAACAAGCAGTTATTGAAGCTATTCCTGAAATTAAAGCAGTTGAAAGATATATTTAATTAATAATGATTTATACAAAAACAGGAGATAAGGGAACTACCTCCTTGGTTGGAGGGACAAGGGTTCCTAAATACGATTTAAGGGTTGAGGGCTATGGTACATTAGATGAATTAAATTGTCATTTAGGGCTTGTTAGAGATCTTATTATAAAAAGAGAAAGACAATTAGGGAAATCTACATCAGAAGTAGAATCTAATACTATTGCATTAGAGTTGTTATCGATAATAAATATTATTTTTAGCGCACAGGCAATTGTTGCAAACGAAAAAGGTAGTACAAAAACAATTCCTCCAATAACGGATCAGAACATTTCTTTATTGGAAAAAAGAATTGATTTGTTGGAAAAAGAATTACCGAAACTGCAAAACTTTATATTGCCAACTGGATATTATATTTCAACTGAAATTAACATTGCCAGAGCAATTTGTAGGAGAGCTGAAAGATTAATTTGTAAATTAAATGATGAATCTGAAATTGATCCACAAGTTTTGATTTTTATTAATCGTTTATCTGATTATCTCTTTGTTATTGCAAGAAAGATAATGATAGATAGAAAAAAGGAAGAAATACTATGGCAACCATAAGATTTCAAATTTAATTATGTATACCCAAAATTAAAATAAAACGTGTTAAATTTGTTTGTATAAGAAATAATATTACTTTTGCAAAAAAATATAGAGCGGAGTTTTGATTTAGAAGAAAAAATTTAAAATATTTATAAACAATGTATTGGACATTAGAATTAGCTTCAAAATTAGAAGATGCACCATGGCCTGCAACACGAGAAGAACTCTTAGATTATGCTTTAAGAAGTGGAGCCCCAGCAGAAGTAATTGAAAATCTTACAGAAATTGAAGATGAGGGAGAAACCTATGATAGTATAGAAGACATTTGGACAGATTACCCAACAAAGGATGATTTTTTCTTTCATGAAGATGAATACTAAAAATTAGTGTTAAAAAGAAAAACGTTTTGAGAATTCAAAACGTTTTTTTTTGTTTTCTAAATTTTCTTTTTTACCTTTGCCATAGTTTTAATACTATATTGTTTATCAACAAAAGTATTGCCGATAAAATATTTAGAGACATCTTATTTTTTAAATCTAAAAGCTATTTATATGAGAAAACTATTATTTTTTATTTTTTTTATTTTTATCTTTAAGGGCTCATTCACTCAAAATGTAGGTATTGGAATTAAAGGATTTCTAACTCATGATGATAAAAAAACCTTCAGTTTTTTTCCTGAAAAATATTCATATCAGTTTTTTGATGGAATTAAGTATATCTCAACTATAATTAAGGTTAATGAAAACTTTATTGAGTCAGATCTTCTTAAATATAATTGCAAAATTGGTTCAAGAATAGGAAAAATTCTAACAGTTTATATCCCAACAGAAAAAGTTAGAGGTATTATAGGAATCAATGGGATTGAAGATATTGAAATATCACACAAGGTAAGCGGTCCTAAGCTAATAAAGGCAACAAATGATATTAGTGCTGATTTAGTTTGGAATGGGTTTGAACTTCCACAAGGATATACAGGGAAAAATGTTATTATTGGAATTACTGACTGGGGATTTGATTATACACACCCAATGTTTTATGATACCACACTAACAAATTATAGAATTATTGCGGCATGGGATCAATTTCGAAATCAAGGACCATCTCCAAGTGGATATCTTTATGGAACAGTTTTTGAAGGGAAACAATCCCTTATTAGTTCTCAATGTGATACTTCCAATATTTATAAATATGCATATCATGGAACTCATGTTGCTGGAATTGCTGCAGGAGGAGGAGCTTCTACAAATTACAGAGGAGTGGCAAGTGGATCAGAGCTTTTATTTGCAACATTTTTAATTGATGAAGCTTCTGTTCTTGACGCATACTCTTGGATGAGAGGAGTTGCACTTGCTGAAGAAAAACGATTGGTCATTAATGGTAGTTGGGGTTTGTATAATATTGGTCTCTTGGACGGAACTTCATTGTTTGATCAGGCAATAGACAGTATGTCAATAAGTGATAATATTGTTTTTGTAACAAGTGGTGGGAATAATGGAGATGTTGATTTTCATATAAAAGCTAATTTTACAAATCATGATACAATAACCACAGGGATTGGATTTGACTTTCAAAACCCTACAGAAAACTATTGGGGACAAACGATAACCTTGTCAGGCGATAGCACAGATAGATTTTCAGCAAGATTAGAATTTTATGATTATCAATTTCAATTAATCCATTCAACCTCATGGGTAAATACATACTCGAATGATTTTCTTTCCGATACATTATTATTGATAGGCTCGGATAGTATAATTTACAGAGCTAACTCTATATCTTCAACTCCTATTTCAAATCGACCAATTCAAGAATGGGAGGTTAGGTTATCGAACTATCAATTAAATCAATATTTTGTAATACTATCAGTTACATCCCCAAATGGAAATGTTCATGCATGGAATGTAGCAAGTCTTTCAACAGGGGTTGGAAATTGGGGATTGGATTTTAAAAAATATAGAAATTTTGACATTGTATCAGATAATAAATATAGTATTTCAGAACCTGCAGTTTGTAATAGTACCATTGCAGTTGGTGCCTACTATCCTCAACTTAGAGGATCATCTTCAGGAGGAGCAAGAGCAGGTTTCTCAAGTATAGGGCCAACAATTGATGGAAGAATAAAACCAGAGATTTCGGCTCCCGGAGTAAATATCACTTCTTCAATATCGTCTTTTTCGACAACTGATTTTTCTGATTATAATTTAGTTTCATTTGAAGGAAGAGATTATCCATTTGCACCATTATCTGGAACATCAATGTCTTCTCCAATAATTACTGGAATTGTAGCATTAATGTTAGAAGCAAACCCTAATTTAAACTCAAATCAGATTAAAAATATTATTCAACAAACTGCCAGATATGACAACTATACCACCTCTAACATTCCAAACAATAATTGGGGTTGGGGAAAGGCGTCTGCTCTAAATGCTGTTAAAAGAGCTGTTGAATTAATTGGGTTGGATAATGAGATTGAAGTTGATTCAAAAATAATTTTATACCCTAATCCAATTAAAAATGAACTTAATATTCTTACAAACGAGAAAATTAAAAATATTCAAATTTATGATGTTTATGGAAGAAAATTAATTGATAAAGATCAATCATTCAGCTCTATTGATGTCACTTCATTAAGTGACGGAGTTTATATTATTTCTATATGCCTGGAAAACAAGTGTATGAAATATAAAGTATTAAAAAAGTAATACAAATTTGAAGCTATATTAAAAAAAATAGTAATTTTGAACTCTAAAAATATTAATTGACAAATCAATCAAAAAGAAATATAAAATGAACATTCCAGAAAATTTAAAGTATTCTAATGACCACGAATGGTTAAGAATTGAAGGTGACGAAGCTTATGTTGGTATCACAGATTTTGCTCAACACGAATTAGGTGACATAGTATTTGTTGATGTCGACACTGAAGGAGAAACATTGGACAAAGATGAAACATTCGGCTCAATTGAAGCAGTGAAAACAGTATCAGATCTTATGATGCCTGTATGTGGAGAAATTTTAGAATTTAATTCAGATCTTGAATCAAATGCTGCTTCAATCAACACAGACCCATATGGTGCTGGTTGGATAATAAAAATTAAGATTTCTGAACTTTCAGAGCTTGAAGGTTTGATGGATTCAAATGCTTATTCTTCATTTATTGGTTTATAAATTAATAATTAAAGATAAAAGGATGCTTAGATAATTTCTTCTGAGCATCTTTTTTTTATAATGGGAAATAGAAAGATAAATTTAGTTCTTTTTGTGCTGTGGATTGGATTGATGCTATTTGGAATATTAGCACCAACAGATTCATTACCAAAAGATATTGGTTTTTTGTCTTTTATCCCATATTTCGACAAAATTGTTCATGGAGGAATGTTTTTTGGATTTGCATTTCTTCTGTTTTGGTTATTCGTTTCAAAATATTCACAAAAAAAATCTTTTTTTTTAACTATAGTAATTTCAATTTTTTTTGGGATTATCACTGAATTCTTACAATTGTTTTTGAGTGCAATAATTCATAGAAGTTTTGAATTGATAGATTTTTTAGCTGATATTTTGGGAATACTATTTTCAATGTTATTGTGCTATTTTATTATTAACAAAAAACAAAGAAGTAAAAAGGTGAAAAAGTATTATTCAAAAAAAAACAGATAAAGTATTGTTAGTAATAAATAAATTTTTATCTTTGCAAACTCAATTGATGGAAATTATTAAGATAAAATTATAAATAAGTAGGTAAGGATATGTATTTAGAAACCGAAAAGAAAAAAGAAATTTTTGCTCAATATGGTAAATCAGTATCAGACACTGGTTCTATTGAAGGTCAAATAGCATTGTTTACATTCCGTATTCAACATCTAACACAACATGTTCGTGGAATGAAGAATGACAAATTTACAGAACGTTCATTAGTAAGATTAGTTGGTAAAAGAAGACGTTTATTAGATTATTTAAAAGCAAAAGATGTTTTAAAATATCGTGAATTAATAAAACAATTAGGTATTAGAAAATAAATTTAATATCAATCAATTTATAAAAAGGCAATTAGCTTCTAATTGCCTTTTTGTGTATAATTAATTGTGGAGTATTAGAAGCAAAATGAAAAATTATTCTAACCTTACTCCAGTTAGAAAGAGGTAAATATAAAATAATATGCAAGGAATTAAAAAAGTCTTTACAATAGAAGACGGGAGACAAATTGAAATTGAAACAGGAAAATTAGCTAAACAAGCTGATGGTTCAGTGGTTGTAAAAATGGGAAACACAATGCTTTTAGCAACAGTTTGTTCAAAAAAACAAGCAGCTGAGAATGTTGATTTTATGCCATTAACTGTCGATTATCAAGAAAAATATGCATCTGTTGGTCGTTTTCCTGGAGGATTCTTTAAGAGAGAAGCAAGACCTTCAGAATATGAAATACTTATTGCACGTTTAGTTGACAGGGCACTTAGACCATTGTTTCCTGATGATTTTCATGCAGAGGTTCAAGTTCAGATTACTTTAATATCAGGAGACCAAAGCACGCCACCAGATGCACTTGCAGCACTTGCAGCCTCAGCAGCACTTGCCGTTTCAGATATTCCATTTCATGGACCAGTTTCTGAAGTAAGAGTTGCATATATTGATGGTAAGTTTATTTTAAGCCCATCAATTGAAGAATTAGAAAAAGCAGAATTAGACCTTATTGTTGCTGCAACCGAAGAGAATATTATGATGGTTGAAGGTGAGATGAAAGAAGTTTCTGAAGACATTATGTTGGAGGCTTTGAAAATAGCTCATGAATCAATAAAATTACATTGTAGGGCTATCAAAGAATTGGAAATAATGGTTAATAAAACTCAAAAGAGAGAATATTGTCACGAAACCAATGATTTAGAATTAAAAAATGCAATCCATTTAGCAACCTATCAAAAATGTTATGATTTTGCAAAACAAGGAATTGCTTGCAAATCTCAACGTAGCGAGGGTTTCCAAACAATTAAACAAGAATTTATAGATACTCTTTCTGAAGAAGAAGCGAAAGAAAAAGCATTTTTAATAGATCGTTATTATCACGCTATTGAGAAAGAAGCGATGAGGGATATGGTTTTAAATGAAAGAGTTCGTCTCGACGGAAGAAAATTAGATCAAATACGTCCAATATGGGCAGAAGTTGATTATCTTCCAACCACCCACGGTTCAGCTATTTTCACTCGTGGAGAAACACAATCACTAACAACATGTACTTTAGGAACAAAACTTGATGAGCAAATTATTGATGGAGCTATTATAGAAGGAAAAAATAATTTTATTCTTCACTATAACTTTCCTGGATTTGCAACAGGTGAAGTAAAAGGAAATAGAGGCACTTCAAGAAGAGAGATAGGACATGGCAACTTAGCAATGAGAGCACTAAAACAAGTTCTGCCTTCATCAGAAGAATGCCCATACACAATTCGTATTGTATCTGATATCTTAGAATCTAACGGATCCTCTTCAATGGCAACTGTATGTGCTGGATGTTTAGCACTTATGGATGCAGGAGTTCAAATACGTAAACCTGTTTCTGGAATTGCAATGGGCTTAATAGCAAAAGATGGAAAATGGGCAGTCCTATCCGATATCTTAGGAGATGAAGATCATTTAGGAGATATGGACTTTAAGGTAACAGGAACAAGAGATGGAATCACAGCATGTCAAATGGATATAAAATGTGATGGCCTATCATATGAAATACTTGCAAAAGCACTTGCTCAAGCACAAGAAGGCAGAATGCATATTCTAAATATAATAGAAGAAACAATGCCTGCTCCAAGAGAAGATTACAAACCATTTGTTCCAAGAGTTGTTAAGATGTCAATTCCAAAAGAATTTATTGGAGCAATTATTGGACCTGGCGGCAAGATTATTCAAGAAATGCAAAAAGAAACCAAAACCATTATTGTTATTGAAGAAAAAGGTGAATTTGGAGTTATAGATATTGTATCTGTAAATAAAGAAGGCATTGAAGCTGCATTAGCAAGAATTAAAGGAATAATTGCAGTTCCAGAAGTAGGGGAAGAATATGAAGGAGTTGTAAAGAATCTTCAATCATTTGGAGCATTTGTTGAATTTCTCCCAGGAAAAGATGGACTATTGCATGTTTCTGAAATATCTTGGGAAAGAGTAAATAATGTAGAAGAAGTTTTGAAGTCAGGAGATAAAATTAAGGTTAAGTTAATTGAAGTAGACAAAAAAACAGGAAAATATAAGTTGTCGCACAAAGCATTACTACCAAAACCAGAAGGATACGTAGAACGCGCCCCAAGACAAAATTCTGAACGTTCCTACTCAGATCGTCCGCAATCTGAACGTCCACAATTAGATAGACCAAAACCTCAAAAACCACCACGTCCATTAGATGATAATTTCTATATAGAATAAATCTACATAATATATAAAATACTTTTAAGGCTGTTTCATTTTGAGACAGCCTTTTTTGCATTTTACTATATACTCTTCTAATTTCTTAAAATACATTTAAATATAAAATATAAGAATAAAAATTACAATCCAAATACTTCAATTATTCAAAGATTCTTTCTCTTAAAAAAGATTTTTTTACTTTAAAACTTGTTTTTTAAAATATAAGTTTTTATATTTGCGGCTTGAATTAGGAATTTTTATATACAAATATATTAACAACAAATAAAATTATTGTTTAACTTAAATTCAAAAAAATGAAACGATTATTATTTTTTTTGATGGCGATGATTTTCGCCATACAAGGCTGGTCACAAATATCCACCTTTCCATGGACAGAGGGATTTGAAACTGGACTAACAAATTGGACTCAACAACATGTTGTTGGAAGTGTAAATTGGTCGACAGCAACATCACAGTCTCAAATTTCTGCTGCTCAAGAAGGAACTCATTTTGCTTATTTTGCAGCAGCGAGTTATGATGGATACACAACAAAACTTATTTCTCCAATATTTGATTTAAGTGCATTGACAAATCCGACATTAACTTTTTATTACATTCAACCTACTTGGGGAGGAGATCAAAACACTTTAAAGGTATATTATCGAGCAGATACAACATCTGCTTGGACACAGCTGTTTTATTTTCCTAATAGCATAACTTCATGGACAATGGAGTCAATTACATTGCCAAATTCATCTTCAACATACCAAATTGCATTTGAAGCAGAGGATAATTATGGTTATTCTAATGGGTTGGATAATATTTCAATTGTAAATCTTACATGCCCTAGACCAACAGCACTCTCTGCTACAAACCCAACAACAACTGGGGTTGATTTAGGATGGACAGACGCAACAGGTACTATATGGAATATACAATATATGTTAGCTAATGAAACTGATTGGACAAATTCAACAACAATTTCAGGAGTTACTAATCCTTATACATTTACAACCCTTTCTCCTTCAACTGCATATAAAACCAGAGTTCAAACAGATTGTGGAACAGAACAAAGTGAATGGTCATCTGTAATAACATTTGCAACTGGATGTGATGTAATTACAACAATACCATGGACAGAAGGTTTTGAAACTGCATCTTGGTCACCTGCAATTTTCCCTGGTAATGCATTAGCTCCATTATGCTGGACTAACG
>Ga0172377_10003869_pt1 | contig 15421 bp, 10 predicted proteins | sample Pumphouse3metaG_FD_119749 | JGI IMG/M metagenome (GOLD analysis project Ga0172377, IMG submission 119749) | Leachate microbial communities from a municipal landfill in Southern Ontario, Canada - Pumphouse #3 metaG | ecosystem: Engineered > Solid waste > Landfill > Unclassified | place: Canada...
ATATCAGTATTTTACGAACTTATAACGAATGTTAAATATTTTGAATATACTATACTTAGGTATCTATTGTCACACTTATTGCCCTAAATTAACGAATAAACAGTTCATCATTTACTCTTCTTCCTATAAAAAAAGACTCCGACAAGTTGAATACCTATCGGAGCCATTATAAAACAAAACTTCTGTTTATTTCAATTATTGAATTCCATCAAACCCATTTATTTATATTCGCTCCATGCTTTGACATCAATATCATCAAGTTTCACACTGCAAAATGCATTGATGAAGGCAGAAGCCAGTCGGGAATTTGTAATCAAGGGAACATTGAGGTCAATAGCTGCACGGCGAATGATATAACCATTTGTCAACTCTTTAGGAGTAAGGTCCTTCGGAATATTCACTACCATATCTATCTTCTTCTGGTGAAGCATTGTCAATGCCTGTGGTTCCTTTCCCTTTTCAGAAGGCCAATATACCACCGTATTCTTCACACCATTTTCCAGAAGGTATTTACTTGTACCTTCAGTAGCATAGAGTTGATAACCACAATTAACCAATTGTCTGGCAGCATCCAGCATATCCGCTTTCTGCTTGGCATCACCTGTAGATAAAAGTATATTCTTCTTTGGGATACGATGACCTACAGAAAGCATACTCTTCAACAGTGCTGTACTGGAATCATCACCAAGGCATCCCACTTCACCCGTAGAACTCATATCTACACCTAATACAGGATCAGCCTTTTGCAAACGGTTAAAGGAAAATTGACTGGCTTTGATTCCTATATAATCAAGATCAAAAAGATTCTTATTTGGTTTTTCAACAGGAACATCAAGCATGATTTTCGTTGCCAATTCTATAAGGTTAATCTTCAGCACCTTACTATGGAATGGGAACGAGCGGGAAGCCCGAAGATTACACTCTATGACCAGAATCTGGTTGTCTCGTGCCATATACTGAACATTGAAAGGTCCATTGATATTCAGTGCAGCGGCAATCTGACGACTCACACGCTTGATACGCCGTACGGTCTCTACATAAAGTTTCTGCGGAGGGAATACAATGGTCGCATCACCAGAGTGAACGCCGGCAAACTCTATATGTTCACCAATGGCATACGCCATGATTTCACCCTTTCTGGCAACGCCATCAAAGTCTATTTCCTTGGCATGCTCTATAAACTTGCTGATAACAACAGGATGATCTTCACTTACATTTGCAGCCAACTTCAGGAATCGTTTCAGTTCATCCTCATTGGAGCAGATATTCATAGCTGCACCGGAAAGGACATAGGATGGACGAACCAAAACAGGAAATCCTACCTTCTCAATGAAATGATCAACATCATCCATATTAGTCAGTGCACTCCATTCCGGTTGCTTGATACCGAGATCATTCATCAAGGTTGAAAATTTGGCCCGGTCTTCTGCCCTGTCAATATCCTTAGCGGCCGTACCTAAAATAGGAACGTTAACCGCATCAAGACGCATCGCCAGATTGTTTGGAATTTGACCTCCTGTAGAAATAATCACACCGTATGGACTCTCCAGATCAATAATATCCATAACACGTTCGAAAGTCAACTCATCGAAATACAACCGGTCACACATGTCATAGTCCGTCGAAACTGTTTCCGGATTATAGTTGATCATCACAGAATGGTATCCTTGTTTACGAATCGTATTCAGAGCTTGTACACCACACCAGTCAAATTCTACAGAACTTCCGATACGATATGCACCTGATCCTAAAACAATAATGGATCTCTTGTCATGAAGCCAGGAGATATCACTCTTAACCCCACCATAAGTCAGATAAAGATAGTTGGTCTGCGCCGGATATTCAGCTGCAAGAGTATCTATCTGTTTGACAACCGGAAGTATCCCATAACTCTTTCGAAGATTACGGACGACCAAAGAAGCCTTCTGCATAGATAATTCCTCTTCCATGCCAACAGCACGAGCAATCTGAAAATCAGTAAAGCCATAAACTTTTGCTGTATATAGAAGTTCCTTATCCAATGTATTGATATTGCACTTTTTCAATTTTTCATCAATATCAATAATATGCTTAAGTTTATAAAGGAACCACTTATCTATCTTTGTCAAGTCATGGATCTGGTCTACTGTATAGTTCTTATGCATGGCTTTCGAGATTACGAAGATTCGCTTATCCGTAGGTTCTCTTAATGATGCATCAATATCAGGAATGACCAGTTCCTTGTTCTCAACAAAACCATGCATACCCTGCCCGATCATAAGGAGTCCCTTCTGGATAGCCTCTTCAAAGTTTCTGCCTATAGCCATTACCTCTCCGACAGACTTCATACTAGACCCGAGTTCACGGTCAACACCTCTGAACTTGCTCAAATCCCAACGAGGAATCTTACAAACCACATAATCCAAGGCAGGCTCAAAGAAAGCAGAAGTCGTTTTCGTAACCGAGTTCTTCAGTTCAAACAGTCCATATCCCAAACCGAGTTTTGCTGCTACGAAAGCCAATGGATATCCGGTAGCTTTGGAAGCAAGAGCTGAAGAACGGCTCAAACGGGCATTAACTTCAATAACCCGGTAGTCTTCGCTATTCGGGTCGAAAGCATACTGTACATTGCATTCACCAATGATACCGATATGACGGATAATCTTAATGGACAGTGCACGAAGCTTATGATACTCGCTGTTTGATAAAGTCTGAGACGGAGCTATTACGATACTCTCACCCGTATGAATACCTAACGGATCAAAGTTTTCCATATTGCATACCGTGATACAATTGTCATAGCGGTCACGGACCACCTCGTACTCTATTTCCTTCCAGCCCTTCAGACTCTTTTCCACTAAGACCTGAGGAGAAAAAGAGAAAGCTTTCTCAACGATTCGATCGAGTTCTTCCTCATTATCAGCAAAACCGGATCCTAATCCGCCCAAGGCGTATGCAGCACGGATAATTACAGGATAACCTACATCCTTGGCAGCCTGCCGGGCTTCATCAATATCCTCACAAGCCTCACTCTTAATGGTCTTTACATCTATCTCATTCAGGCGTTCTACAAAGCGTTCACGATCTTCCGTATCCATTATGGCCTTTACAGGTGTACCAAGGACGCGAACACCATATTTCTTCAACACTCCACTACGGTCAAGTTGAACACCACAATTCAATGCAGTCTGTCCACCAAAACTCAAGAAGATGCAGTCCGGATGTTCTTTTTTGATTACCCGTTCCACGAAATACGGTTGAATAGGCAGAAAATAGACCTGATCAGCTACCCCTTCAGAAGTTTGTACCGTTGCAATATTCGGATTGATAAGGACCGTTTCGATTCCCTCTTCACGAAGGGCCTTCAAAGCCTGAGAACCAGAGTAATCAAATTCGCCGGCTTCACCTATCTTCAATGCCCCCGAACCAAGAACCAATACCTTTTTAATATTTTCGTCTTTCATTGTATTCTCTTTTATTTAGTGTTTAATAATGAAGGAACCTTTCCTTTCAGGCAATCCACAAACTGATCAAACATAAATCTCGTATCCAGCGGTCCTGAATCTGCCTCAGGGTGAAACTGAGAAGTAAACCAAGGATTCGTCTTATGTCGAATACCTTCATTAGAGCCATCATTCATATTGACAAAGAGTTGTTCCCAATCATCTCCAAGAGTCTTTGCATCAACGGCAAAACCATGATTTTGACTTGTAATATAACAATGTGTAGTTCCTACAAGTCGAACTGGCTGATTATGCCCACGATGACCATACTTCAGTTTATAAATCGTAGCACCGGCAGCTTTCCCTAATAGCTGATTCCCCATGCAAATCCCACAAATCGGTTTACGGCTCTGATTTATCTGTTTGCGGATAATATCCACAGCAGCATTACAAGTGTCAGGATCTCCTGGACCATTTGCGAGGAAAAGACCATCAAAATCCATATCTGTATAGTCATAATTCCAAGGCACACGGATTACTTCTATACCACGATCAATCAAACTACGAATAATATTAGCCTTTACGCCACAATCTACGAGAACGACCTTTTTCCCTGCACCTTCATTGTACTTGATAACACTTTTTGTACTTACCTGATCGACAAAATTAATTCCTTCATAATTGGCTTCAGGAACACAATCCGGTTCATCATCGAAGAGAATCTTCCCCATCATCACACCATGAGATCGCAATATCTTTGTCAATTCACGTGTATCTATACCAGTTATCCCCGGTACATGTTCACGTTTCAGCCAATCTGCAAGGCTCTCGACTGCATTCCAGTGACTATACTGCTCACTATAATCGCTGACGATCAAGGCAGAAACATAAATTTTACTGCCTTCCATAAAGGTCGGCAGTCCATTCTTTTCAAAAGTAAAAGGCGGCACTCCATAATTTCCAACAAGTGGAAAGGTCATTACAAGCATTTGGCCTGCATAGGAAGGGTCAGTAAGACTCTCCGGATAACCCATCATTGCTGTGTTGAACACGACTTCACCTGCTACCGGAGCATCATATCCGAAACTCTTTCCGTGAAATCTGGTACCATCTGACAAGACTAATGTTACGTTCTTCATTTATATAAACTATTGCTAAGACTTATGACTTATCATCTTTTCTGAGGCAGAGAATATATCCCTCTGCTTATTATCAGAATCTTCCTTCACACATTTTCAATCAAAATTACCCTTCCCCCGGGAAGTTTCTACATAGCGGATAAAAGCTTGCAGACAGCATTTTGTCCCTCCAGGGGTAGGATACTTGCCAGAGAAATACCAGTCACCCTTATGATCAGGAATCGCTTTATGTAAACCGTCTATGCTTTGGTAAACAATTTCGATAGGTGTCTTCATTCCTTCAGGACGAAGCATCTCTACCATCTCCTGATTAATTTCATACACACTGAAAGGCTCATAAAGGTCACGTACCACATTACGCATCTCATTCTTTGGCTTGAGAAGCTCCCTTTTACAAGATTCATAGGTACTGGTTATAAGTTGCTCCATCCCCTTATTCCTAATCAACTGGACAGTAGCTCGAAAAGCCGAAAACTCTTCCAGTTTAGGCATATCAATGCCATAATAATCAGGGTAACGGATCTGAGGAGCACTGGAAACGACTATGATCTTCTTAGGATGTAAACGGTCAAGGATTCTCAGGATACTTTCCTTCAAAGTTGTTCCCCGGACAATACTGTCATCGATAATGACCAAGTTATCCTCGTATGGAACCAAACTCCCGTATGTAATATCATAAACGTGACTGGCCAGATCATTACGAGTATTGCCCTGAGCTATAAAAGTACGCAACTTGATATCTTTCCAAGCCACCTTTTCCGATCTGATATAGGTATCCAGAATCTTTATGAGTTCTGTATGAGTAGGCACATGACCAAGGTTTTCTATCTCCTTGATTTTCATTTCGTTCAGATAACGCTTGAAACCGTCAAGCATTCCATAGTAAGCTACTTCAGCCGTATTCGGAATATAACTGAATACCGTATGGTTAATGTCTCCGTTGACAGCCTTGATAATAGGTTCAACCAACTGTTCACCGAGTTGCTTACGCTCCTTGTATATATCCCTATCAGAACCACGACTAAAATAAATACGCTCGAAAGAACAGGCATTGTCTCCTTTTGGCTCAAGAATCTGTTGGAGATTACAATGACCGTTCTTATTCACGATCAAAGCTTCTCCCGGACGAAGTTCCTTAACATCATCATATTCCAAATCAAATGTTGTCTGCAAGACAGGCCGTTCTGAAGCGACAATGACAATCTCATCATTTTTATAGTAGAAAGCAGGACGGATACCCCACGGATCACGCATTGAAAACATCTCACCAGAACCAGTGAGGCCGCAAATGACAAAACCACCATCAAAATCTTTCATGGAACTCTTAAGCACATTACTTATCTCGATATGATCCTCGATATAATGAGTAATATCCTTATTCGTAAGTCCATCGGCTTTGGCCTTGATGAAATTCCGCTCTACCTCTCGGTCCAGACGGTGTCCCATCAGCTCCAAAAGAATATAGGTATCGCTGTATATCCGTGGGCACTGTCCCTGATCAGTAATTTTCTGAAAAATCTCATCTACGTTGGTCATGTTAAAGTTTCCGCAGAGACATAGATTCTTCGCCTTCCAGTTATTCCGTCTTAGAAACGGATGGACATAAGAAAGGCCACTCTTTCCGGTAGTTGAATACCGAAGGTGGCCCATATAAAGTTGCCCGGCAAAAGGCAGATTTTGTTTTGCATAACTCACGTCCGAAAGCAATTCAGGTGGTATGCCATGAAAATTCTGAGTGAGATGATCGAAGATTTCCGTAATGGCATTACTCCCTTCCGCCCGTTCACGAAACATATATTCATGTCCAGGCTCCGAATCAAGATTTACACAAGCCATACCGGCACCTTCCTGACCACGATTATGCTGCTTCTCCATCATCAGATAGAGTTTGTTAAGCCCATACATCCACGAAGAATATTTCTTCTGATAATATTCCAACGGTTGAAGCAGACGTATTAATGCCACACCGCAATCTTCATGAATTTCTTTTTCCATCTAACTGTTATCTTTCTTTTAAGACTGAATCTTTTTCTATTCTCTCTCATAATAGAGCAAGATCCTATTTTATATTATATATCTACTCTACCGTAACTGATTTTGCCAGATTTCTGGGCTGATCAACATTTTTGCCTTTGCATACAGCCACATGATAAGCTAACAGTTGCAAAGGTATCGTGGCCAGCAAAGGTTCAAGACATTCGATAGTAGAAGGCAATTCAATTACCTCATCAGCAATCTTGGAAATAGTTTCATCCCCTTTCGTGACGATGGCGATTATTCTGCCTTTACGTGCCTTGATCTCTTGAATATTCGAAAGGATCTTCGCATACATAGCATCATGAGGAGCTATCACGACTACAGGCATATCCGAATCTATTAATGCTATCGGGCCGTGCTTCATTTCTGCAGCAGAATAGCCTTCTGCATGAATATAACTGATTTCCTTCAGTTTCAAGGCCCCTTCCAAAGCTACAGGATAACTATATCCACGTCCTAAATAGAGAAAATTGGTAGCGTATGTAAACGTCCGACTGAGATCAGCAATTTCATTATTAAGTTGAAGAACCTGCTTGATTTTGTCTGGAATATTCCAAAGTTCCTTGATCACACTCTGATAATCTTTATTCGAGATGGTTCCCTTTTCCCTGGCGATAGACAGAGATAACATGATCAAGACAGTAATCTGCCCTGTAAACGCTTTTGTTGAAGCCACTCCTATCTCCGGTCCTACATGGATATAAGTACCCGTATCCGTTACTCGGGGAATACTACTCCCTACTGCGTTACAAATACCAAAAATAAATGCTCCCCTTTCCTTTGCCAGTTTGATAGCTGCCAACGTATCTGCAGTCTCACCACTTTGACTGAGAGCTATGACGACATCGTCCTTTGTAACTACCGGATTACGATAACGGAATTCACTAGCATATTCTACTTCCGTAGGGATACGGCAGAAACTCTCCAAAAGTTGTTTTCCGATGAGACCCGCATGCCAGGAAGTACCACAGGCTACAATGATAATACGTTTTGCATTCACCAATTGCTCCTTATGGTCTGTGATGGCACTTAAAACAATGCCCATCTCCGTTTCTTTCTTTGTAGGTCCATTTTTATCATCACTGACAGCTGTTGTTTCAACGATTCTGTTAACGATGCGGCCTCGCATACAATTTTTAAGACAATCCGGTTGCTCAAAAATTTCTTTCAACATGAAATGAGGGAAACCACCCTTTCCGATTTGTCCTAAGTCAAGATCTACTGTTTGTATTTCAGGATTAAGTTTCAAGTTATGAATATCCACGACCTTCAGATCCTGCCCAAGTTTCATGACTGCAATATTCTCATCATCAAGATAAACAACTTTATCCGTAAATTCGATGATAGGACTGGCATCTGAACCCAAGAAAAATTCATCTTTATTTTTCCCTATTCCCACGACAAGAGGACTAGCCTTCCGAGCAGCAATAATCTGATCTGGTGAATGTTTGTCTACGATGGCAATAGCATACGCACCAATGACCTGACGAAGAGCGATCTGTACTGCTGTTAACAAATCGATTTTTTTCTTTGTCTGAATGTATTCAATTAAATTAATGAGTACTTCTGTATCAGTATCACTTGTGAAATGCATCCCTTCTGCCAGCAGGTTAGTCTTAATTTGGGCATAATTTTCAATGATTCCATTATGGATAATTGCCAAATTTTTTGACTCAGAAAGTTGGGGATGAGCATTTACCGTAGAAGGTTCTCCATGAGTTGCCCAACGAGTATGGGCTATTCCGATACAGCCATTGACATCCTTATCACCACACAAAGTTTCCAAATCAGAAACCTTTCCTTTTGTCTTATAGACATTCAGATTACCTTTTGGATTGATCAATGCCACTCCGGCTGAATCATAACCACGGTATTCAAGTCTTTTCAATCCTTTAATAAGAATCGGATAAGCTTGCCTTTTCCCTAAATAACCAACAATACCACACATAAACCAATTATTGAGTACTATATCGTTTTCTAACTACTATTTGCGCAACACATTGACGAGCAATGAGGCCACTGAGGTAACAATACTAACAAGTGAGAACCAGACCGTAGTAGAACTGCCGATAGCGGAATTCTTTGCCTGTACACTATTCGGCTGCACATAGAGAATATCATTCTGCTGCAAATAATAGTAAGGAGAATTAATCAGATTAGCATCATTCAAATTCAAACGATGAATTGATTTCTCTCCATCAGCAGCCTCCCTTATCAGCATCACATTATTACGCTTACCGTAAATTGTCAGGTCTCCGGCCTGAGCAATGGCTTCAAGCACGCTCATCTTTTCAGTAGGAACTTGAACAACCCCTGGGCTTTTTACTTCACCTAAGACCGTAACCCGGTAACTGGCCATACGCACCGTCACAATCGGATTCTCAGTCGTAGACATATAAGGTTTGATCTTACTTCGGATCATGTCCTCACATTCATTCTTTGTCAAACCAGCAACATGCAATTTACCTACAATCGGGAAATTTATGTATCCATCATTGTCAACCAAATACCCCTGCAAACTACTTCCGCCACCACTGTTCAATTGTCCACTTGTCCCTACAGTAGCAGAGACTGAAAGATTAAAAGGAGCAGCAGCTTCGGGATTAGTGGTATTTACTGTAATCGTCAACTGATCTTTTGGCATGATCTTAGCATCATATAACACCTTAGATGCTGCCAGACTCACAGAATCGGCGTTTTGAAAATAAGCCACACCCTTTGAAGTGGAACAACTGTCTAAGGCCAATGCCATTACCAAAACCAAACCGACTAGAGCCAAACGGATCAACTTTTTCATTTTAGCTTGAAAATTTTCGTTTTTATACTTGCAAAAATACGCCTTATTTTTTAAAACAACAAATTTTTAGCCTATAAAATAAAAGAAAACATCTTCTTCGAACAGCTTATAATAGTATGATTAAATATCCGACAGAGTAATATGACATGTAGATTATCAGAAGATATTAAAGAATATATTTTACATTCAGAATTTTTCTTAGCGATAAGTCTGCATAGCCATTCGTTTTTTATTCTAATTTGCAAATCAAAGATAATAAAAAGAATGTAAGTCCCCCCTTCTGTGATAGTTTTAAACCCTGAAGAAACAGATGAGGGATGAGTTTGAAACTCATCCCTCACTATTTTAGCAACAGAAATATCTTGCTAAGAAATACTTTTACAAAAATATATGATCAAATATCCATCAGATGCTTAGTAGAATTTAAAATATTTCCGTGCATTATTATAGGAAATATCTTCAACCATACGCGCTAGCGTCTCATGATCATCCGGTAAAAGTCCGTTTTCGACATCATTACCAAGAACGTTACAAAGCAAGCGACGGAAATATTCGTGGCGAGGATAACTCAAGAAGGAGCGGCTGTCTGTCAACATCCCTACAAACCGGCTCAATAAACCCAGTGTAGAAAGTGCATTGATCTGCCTGGCCATTCCATCCAATTGATCATTGAACCACCAACCGGAACCAAACTGAATCTTTCCAGGTTCACCTCCCTGGAAATTACCGAGCATAGTAGCTACCACCTCATTATCACAAGGATTTAAACAATATAGAATAGTACGAGTCAATTTACCTTCTGTATTCAAATCATCAAGGAAATGACTCATTGCTTTCGCCGTATTGAATACGCCAATGGAATCAAAGCCCGTATCAGGACCAAGTTGCTTATACATCAAAGTGTCATTATCACGGATAGCCCCATAATGGTATTGCTGAGTCCAGTCAGCATCTGCATCCATCTCAGCACTGATCTTCAAGAAAGCATGCTTATACTGGCGTATCTCTTCTTGAGAAAGATGCTGCTTACGCATGGCCTTTTCAAAGATAATCTCAATTTGAGAGTCCGTATATGGATCATCATAGAACTCCTCCACCCCATGATCACTCAGTTTGCAGCCGTTGGCTGCGAAGAAGTCATGACGGTTCTGCAGAGCATCTACCATTTCCTTGAATGTAGTTATATCGGAATTGTTTACTTCTGCAAGTTTATTGATATAATCCGCATAATCAGGCTTTTCAATATTCATAGCCCTATCAGGACGCCAAGCCGGTAACATTTTGATTTCAAAACCACTCTCCCGAGTCTTCTTGTGATAACGTAAATCATCAACAGGATCATCTGTCGTGCAAACACACTCCACATGATAGTGACGCATCAAACCACGAGCGCTATACTCCGGTAGTTTCAATTTTTCATTGCACTCATCATAAATCTCACGTGCCGTCTTCGGGCTCAACAATTTAGTAATGCCAAAAGCGGTTTTCAATTCAAGATGTGTCCAATGATACAGAGGATTGCGGAAAGTATAAGGAACAGTTTCAGCCCACTTCTCAAATTTTTCCCAGTCTGAGGCATCTCCGGTACAATATTTTTCCGGAACGCCATTCGTACGCATTGCTCTCCATTTGTAATGGTCACCTCCCAGCCAAAGTTCAGTGATATTCTTAAACTGATAATCGTCAGCTACCATCTGAGGTATCAAATGACAATGATAATCAATAATCGGCATCTTAGCCGCATGATTGTGAAAAAGATCCTTGGCTATATTATTTTGCAGCAAGAAATCTTCATCCATAAATTGTTTCATGATAGAATATTTGTTTTTAAGTTCTAAGATACTTATGCAAAAATAACGAATCTTTTTGTATTCCGAAAATTTTGCGTTATATTTGCAACGTAAAATAACGCAAACGATTGCGAGGGCACGTAATAAATACTATAAATTAAAACAAATTCGCCAGATATGGGTAACAGATATGAATAGCAATAAAAAAAGTAAAGTACTCCTCATTTATACAGGTGGAACGATAGGAATGGGAAGAAATTCCCAGACTGGTGCTCTTGAACCTCTTGATTTCAATCACTTAGGAGAATTAATGCCAGAATTAAAGGATGTAGATGCAGATATTGACATCTACCAGTTTACCCCTCCCATCGACTCCTCAGATATGAACCCTCAGAATTGGGCGCAACTTGTACATATTATTTCATCTAATTACCCAACCCATGACGGTTTTGTCATTCTTCATGGTACTGATACCATGGCTTATACAGCATCAGCTTTGAGTTTCATGCTGGAAAACCTGACGAAACCTGTCATACTGACCGGGAGTCAACTCCCTATGGGACTTTTACGAACTGACGGAAAGGAAAATGTACTTACAAGTATTGAAATAGCCAGCGCCAGACGTCTTGACGGAACCCCGGAAGTACCTGAAGTATGTATTTATTTCAGTCAAAAACTTATTCGTGGCAACAGGGCTATAAAGATTGCAGCTGATGGATTCAATGCCTTCAATTCCTATAATTATCCATCTCTATGCGAAGCCGGAGTCAATTTTTCATTTCATCGGCATCATATTTTACGTCCTGACTATTCAAAACCTATGATTCCTCATTTCAGGATGGATGCTAATGTGGTCGTATTCAGTCTGTTCCCAGGAATAGAAGAGAGCGTTATGCGCCATATTCTGGATCACCCACAACTAAAGGGAATTGTAATGCGAAGTTTTGGAAGTGGTAATGCCCCACACATGCAATGGATTTTACGATTACTCCGAGAAGCCTCATCACGTGGCGTAACTATCGTCAACGTAAGTCAGTGTGTCAGTGGAAGAGTGGAAATGGGCCGTTATGATACAGGCTACCAACTCCAACATGCTGGTGTCATCAGTGGGTTCGATAGTACTGTAGAGGCCGCAATTACAAAACTGATGTATTTACAGGCCAGATACACGGATTCACACATGGTAAGAATAATGATGTCTCATTCTATAGCAGGAGAAATCACAACCTGAATTGTCCGTTTAGATAATTATTCTCGTTTTGTGGTAATATTCTCTGAATTCACTTGGAGAGCAACCCTTTTTGCGCTTGAAAATTCGATTAAAATTACTCAGATTATTAAATCCGCAATCAAAACTGATTTCGCTGATACTTTTTGTAGTATCCAACAACTGTCTGGTAGCATATCCCAGCCGCAAATCAATAATATATTCGCTCAGATTACGACCGGTATGAAGCTTGAAAAATCTACTGAAAGCACTTGGACTCATTCCCGCAATGTCTGCCAACATAGGGAGACGAAGGTCGTCCATATAATTATTTGAAATATAATCCTTTACTTTAAATACTCTTCGGGAATCATCTTCAACCATCACCTTGGCGTAACTTGTTGTAGCCAGAGATCTAGCCCCCTCTGTCATCGATAATTCATAAAGTATAGTAAAAAACTCTCTGACTGCATAAAAGCCATCCCTTATCTGACTCAACTTCGTTAGCATCGGATAGACCTTCATAATTCCTTTCAAAGGAAAACACAATCCTTTTCTTGCTTCATTTAGCATACGGGCAATGGATGACAATGGAGTTCGACTGAATATGGTGTCTTCTCCATAATTGAAATCAAATTGAACTGTAATCTCATGAATGTCTCCACTCTTACAGTGATATTGCTCCCATACATGCTCAAGTTGACTGGATGTAATAAGAACCAAATCATAATCACCTATTACTTCTTGAGAATCCCCGACAATACGCCTCACACCTGAAGCCCCTTCTACAAAATTCAATTCACATGCATCATGATTATGTAGAGGGTATGTAAATTCCTTCTTATGACGATCAGCAATGTAAAGTACATCCTTGAACATAAGAGGGGTAACCTCATGGATAACCTTTTTCGTCTCTTCTGACATATTGCTAATTTTAATAATGAGATTCTTAATAAATAACGACCTTCATTAGTTTCTGAGTTCTTTCAGTATTTCAGCCATTCTTTCCTTCGTCTTAATGGTTGTCGGAACCAAAGGCAGACGAAGTACGTTGTTGATAAAACCCATATCATTGAGTAATGCTTTAACACCCGCAGGATTACCATCTACGAAAAGCAATTTGTATAATTCTGTAAATTGATGATGGATCTTACGAGCTGCTTCGTATTCTCCATTGAACTCCAAACGGACCATTCGGGAAAACTCCTTTGGCAAGGCATTGCCAATAACACTAATCACACCTACTGCTCCGCTGGCAATCATTGAAAATGTAAGTGCATCATCACCACTGATGACATCAAAATGGTCAGGCTTCTTTTTGATAATCTCATCAATCTGTTCAAGTGAACCGGAAGCCTCCTTCACGGCAACGATATTAGGACAGTCATTCGCTAATCTCACCTGCGTATCGGCATTCATATTCACACTTGTACGCCCTGGGACATTATATATGACCACTGGCAGAGGACTTGCTTCCGCAATAGCCTTAAAGTGTTGATAAAGACCCTCTTGTGAAGGTTTATTATAGTAAGGGCAGATGCTCAGTATACCATCAACACCCGTCCAGTCTGTAGACTTGATCTCATCAATAACTGCTGCAGTATGATTACCACCACAATATTTTAAGATTCTTACACGACCATGATTTACTTCTTTAACTACTTCCGTAATCTTATCCTTTTCTTCACGACTCAAGCAAGGAGTTTCAGCTGTTGTCGCAAGAATACAAAGAAAATCCGCACCATTGTCAAGTTGATATTCCACTAGTCTTTTCAGGGCTTGATAATCTACGCTACCATCATCATGAAACGGAGTAATTAAGGCTATACCCAAGCCTTTAAAGATATTCTGCATAATCAATTTTATTGAATAAGGTCTTTGCAAAAATACAATTTTTCGATCGTATTGCAAAGAAAAGAAACAGTTTTATATCATTTTTTAACCTATATCTGCCAACTATGATTCTTTAAGATACAGACGGTCCTCTTCTGACAACAAATCAACAAATAAAACAACCTATTTTTAAGATCTTACTACAGCAATCAGACCATACGTTTTATTTAGACCCGATATACAAGAATACCATTCCCAACAAAACCAAGGCCAAATCAAGAATCTTCGCTTTCAGATTCTTCTCATGAAATACAGCTGCGCCAAACAGGAAACTGACAATAACACTCCCCCTTCGTATCATTGAAACAATAGAAATCATTGCACCCGGCAGGGAAAGAGCATAAAAATAAACAAAATCGGCGGCACTTAAAAAGAGTGAGATCCAAGGAATGGCCCAATTCCAATGAAATTTGCTTTGAGGAAACAAAGCCCTGCCTCCTCGAAGATGAGCAAATGGCTTGAATACGGCAATCAACAAGATAATCGCCATCATAAACATCTGGTAGATATTATACCAACTTTGTACGAGCATACGATCAAGCCCTAAACCCCCATTCTCTGGTTTGGCCATCAGATATTTATCATACAGTCCACTTACTGCACCTAATATTGCAGCGAATAGGATGCAATAAATCCATCTGTTATGTTTAAAGTCAATACCTTCTTTCCTGCCACTTTTGGAAAGCATGAAAAACGATGTGACAGCCAAGGCAACACCAATCCACTGATAAAGATTGAGAACTTCACCAAACACTAGCATCGCACCTACAAGAACCATAACCGGCCGAGTGGCATTTATAGGACCAACAATAGTCAAAGGAAGGTGCTTCATCCCAAAATAGCCAAAAATCCAACTTGCCAGGACAATGCAACTCTTTAAGATAACATATTTATGTATCTCCCAACCACCATCAGCAACATGAAAGACGCTTCCATCAAGTACTGTCGTAAAATGAGATAGCAGGATAAAGGGTATGAAAATTACGGAACAGAAAAATGTATTGAGAAAGAGTACCGTGATAACAGCATTTTCACTTAAAGCCGCTTTTTTAAAAGAATCATAGAATCCCAACAAAGTCGCTGAGATAAACGCTAATACCAACCACATCATTATCCTAAATATTTTATATTCATCA
>Ga0172377_10003870_pt1 | contig 15421 bp, 11 predicted proteins | sample Pumphouse3metaG_FD_119749 | JGI IMG/M metagenome (GOLD analysis project Ga0172377, IMG submission 119749) | Leachate microbial communities from a municipal landfill in Southern Ontario, Canada - Pumphouse #3 metaG | ecosystem: Engineered > Solid waste > Landfill > Unclassified | place: Canada...
GACACTATCACGATCGACGTCGAGCTCATCGCGCCAGTCGCAATGGAAAACCAGCTCCGCTTCGCCATCCGCGAGGGTGGCCGCACGGTCGGTGCTGGATCCGTAACTGAAATCATCAAGTAAAAGAGATAACCTATGCCAAGAGAACTCATTACGCTTGAATGCACTGATTGCCATCAGCGTAACTATGATTGTGATAAGAACAAACGTCTTCATCCTTCCCGTGTGGAATACAAGAAGTACTGTCCGTTCTGCCGCAAGCATACAGTTCATAAGGAAACAAAGTAAGGAAGTTTCTTTAGGTCGGTAGCTCAATTGGTAGAGTTACGGTCTCCAAAACCGTCGGTTGGGGGTTCGATTCCCTCCCGACCTGCTTCTTCCTCTTCCGGAGTCATGAAATGCAAAAGATTCAGCAATACATCAAAGAAGTTATCCAAGAAATGAAGAAGGTCACGTGGCCTACTTGGGAAGAATTGAAAGGTTCTACTTTGGTCGTAATGCTTTTTAGCGTTGTCATGGGATGCTATATTGCAGCTATAGATCTCGGATTATCGTTTTTAGTTGACAAACTGCTGGGTCGTGGGTAATTTATGGCTATGAAGTGGTACGCTGTCCATACGTTCTCTGGTCAGGAAAGCAATATAAAGAAAAATCTTGAACAGTTGATTGAGCGCGAAGGCGTTCAGGATAAGTTCGGGCGGATTCTCATTCCGCAGCGCACTGTCCAAACTAATGTCCGCGGAAAGCGCCGAACTGTAGTTCAGAACCTTTTCCCGGCATATTTAATTATAGAGATGGAGCTGGACGAGCTCACCCAGCACCTGGTAACGACCATTCAGGGCGTTACCCATTTCGGAGGAACCAGTCGCCAGAACAAGGTGCCTGTTCCTCTTCGTCAGAGCGAGGTCGATGTCCTTTTGGGTGTTGAATCTCAAAGCACTCAAGATGATGTGATCCAAAATCCTTACATTGTCGGTGATCGCGTTTGCATTAAGGAAGGTCCGTTCAAGGGCTTCGATGGCAGCGTAGAGGAAATCTTGACGGAGAAGAACAAGCTCCGTGTGATGGTTTCTGTCTTCGGTCGTCCTACGCCAGTGGAATTGGGCTTTAATCAAGTAGAAGCGGTTTCGTAATTTCGGATTTTGAAACGGAGAATAAAAAGTGGCTAAGAAAATAACAGGTTTTATAAAACTTCAGATCCCCGGTGGTGCAGCAAACCCGTCTCCTCCGGTTGGTCCTGCCTTGGGTCAAAAGGGCGTGAACATCATGCAATTCTGCAAGGCGTTCAATGCACAGACTCAGAACGAAAAGGGAATGATCATTCCTGTGGTCATCACCGTCTATGCCGACAAGAGTTTTACTTTCATCACGAAAGTACCTCCTGTATCTGTCCTCATCAAGAAGGCAGCAGGCATTGAGACCGCTTCTGGTGAACCTAACCGTAAAAAGGTTGGAAAGATCACCAAAGCTCAGGTCAAGGAAATTGCCCAGAAGAAACTTCCTGACTTGAATACTATCGACATCGAATCCGCAATGCATATGGTTGCGGGCACAGCACGCTCGATGGGCGTGGATGTGGTTGAATAAAAGCAGGCAAGACCTTAACCGTTAGATGTATCTGACAGGAAACACCATGTTCAGAGGAAAAAAATACAAGAAAGTAGCTGAAGCTTACGACCATACCAAAGAGTATGGACTTGAGCAGGCGCTCGAAATTCTTAAAAAGTCCGAGCTGAAGTTTGACCAGACGGTCGAACTCCATTTCAATCTCGGTGTGGATCCCAAAAACTCCGATCAAGCTGTCCGTGGCACGGTTGTGCTTCCAAACGGCACCGGTCGCAAGGTCCGCGTTCTCGTATTCTGCAAGGATAACAACTTCCAGGCTGCGAAGGATGCCGGTGCCGATTATGTCGGTGGCGCAGACTTGGTCCAGAAAATCCAGGAAGGCTGGCTTGACTTTGATGCGGTCATTGCTACTCCCGACATGATGCCGGTGATTAGTAAGGTCGCTCGCGTTCTTGGCCCTCGTGGACTTATGCCCAGTCCTAAGTCGGGAACTGTGACGATCAACGTCGCCCAGACCGTCAAGGAACTCAAGGCCGGTAAAATTCAGTACCGCGTCGATAAGGGTTCTAACGTACATGCCCCAGTTGGCAAGCTTTCCTTCTCTGTCGCCCAACTTGTTGAAAACGCAAAAGTTGTGATCGACTCTGTTGTGAAGTCCAAGCCGCAGAACGCTAAGGGCACATACATTAAGAGCCTTTCCATCACGGCTACTATGACCCCGAGCGTGAAGCTTGACATGGGTCTTACACGATAGGAGATAACAATGAAAGCTGTAGTTAAAAAACAACAGACGGTTGATTCTATCGTAAAGTCCTTCGAAGGCGCCGCTGCAATTTACCTTCTCAACTATGAAAAGATGCCTGTCGAAATTGACAGTCAGCTTCGCCGTAGTCTCAAGGCAAAGGGTGTCAAGTACATAGCTGTGAAGAACACGCTCCTCAAGCGAGTTCTCACAAAGATGCAGATCTCGGGCCTCGATGAATACCTCAAGGGTGCAACGTCCGTTATGGTCGGCTTTGAAGAAGATCCGCTTCTTCCGGCACGCGAAATCGAAGCTTTTCATAAAGCAAATCCCGATTTCCTTGTTGCTAAGAGCCTCTTCCTTGAAGGAAAGGTCAGACCAGGTAGCGATGTTGTGAATCTTTCCAAGATTCCGGACCGCAAGGGCATGCTTGCTCAGTTGGTCACGATCATTCTTGGACCTGGTTCTACAATCGCGGGTCAGATCAAGACGCTCACAGAGAAATTGGAAAAAGAGGCTGGCGCTACCGCCTGATCTCAAACACAACCAAACAAACAACTTTTCAAAACGGAATAATTGGAGAAACACATCATGGCAACAGATATCAACGCTATTGGTGATCAAATCGCGGGTCTTACCCTTCTCGAAGCCAAGCAATTGGCCGACTACCTCAAAGAAAAGCATGGCATCGAAGCTGCTCAGGGCGGCGTCATTGTCGCTGCTGCTGCAGGCGGAGCCGCTGCTGCTGAAGAAAAGACTGAATTCGACGTTATTCTCGCCGAATGCGGTGCTGAAAAAATGCAGGTCTTGAAGGCTGTTCGCACGATTACTGGACTTGGCCTCAAGGAAGCCAAGGACTTGGTCGAAAAACCGAATAGCGTGGTCAAGGAAGCTGTGGCTAAGGCCGACGCAGAAAAGATGAAGAAGGATTTGGAAGCCCTTGGAGCCAAGGTCGTTCTCAAGTAATGCCTTCATTTCATTGATTTGATAAACCAAAACGCCTGCACGAACGTGTAGGCTTTTGGTGTCTTTCCCGTATTCATGGTTTTTCACCGGATGAGGTATTTTCAATGATGGAGCGAAAAAGCTATTCCTCCAATAAGTTCCAACTGGAACTTCCGTATTTGGTCGAAGTCCAAAAAGCTTCCTATGATCAGTTCCTCCAAACGGGCGTTCCCTTAGAGAAACGCCTCAAAGTTGGTCTGGAAAGAGTCTTCCAAGATATTTTCCCCATCACTGATATGAAGGAGCTCTTCGCATTAAAGTACGAAGGTTACTTCTTTGGCATTCCAAAATACAGTCTTCAGGAATGCCGTGAACGCGGGTTAACCCATTCGGTTCCTTTATATGCGAACCTTTCTCTTCAAGTTTTTGAAGAAGATGGCGAAGATCGCAAGCTCAAAGAAGAAATCAAGAATGATGTTCTGATTTGCGAACTTCCGATTATGACCGATAATGGAACGTTCATCATCAATGGGGCGGAACGCGTTGTCGTGTCCCAGCTTCATCGCTCTCCTGGCGTAAGCTTTGACGAGGAACTCCTTCCTAATGGGCGATCCGATTTCAAGAGCCGCATCATTCCCCATCGCGGTGCCTGGGTGGAATTCAATACGGATGGCGATGTACTCTATTTAATCATCGACCGCAAGAAAAAAATCCCGGCAACGGATCTTCTCCGCTGCATCGGCTTTGAAACGACTGGCGAAATCATCAATCTTTTCTATGGCGACATAGAAAAAGTGGTCCTCGATCCGGCTAATCTCGAAGCTTATAATGGCCGCGTAATCGCTGCAGATGTTATTGACAAAAATTCGGGTGAAGTCATTCTCGATGCTAACCGCACTTTTGATGACAAATGCGCAGCCCGTTTAAGCGAAAGCGGTGTTTTTGACGTTTCCTTCTTGGCAGAAGAAGAAGAAGACCAGCTTATTCACAACACCTTGACTGCCGACAAGTGCCGCACGAAGGAAGAGGCTCTCAAGCTTATCTATTCCGTGACGCATCAGTCTCAGGAAGAAGCACCGAACCTTGCTACTGCTGAAATTTTCTTTGAAAATATGTTTCTCCGCGATCCTCGCAAGTATGATCTCGGAGAGGTTGGACGTTATCGTTTGAATGCAAAGGTATATTCCGCAGCGATCGAGAAGGTCCTTGCTGAAAAGGGCCTTTCCAAGCCGTCTCTTACCACGATGACGATGACCGAAGCCGATTTCCTCGGCATTATCGAATATATGGTGGGCCTCTATTGCGGTAAGGATGGCTACATCCTTGACGATATCGACCATTTGGGCAACCGCCGTACCCGTTCTGTGGGTGAGCTCCTTGCCAACCAACTTTCTGTCGGCCTCAGCCGCATGAGCCGCGTCATCCGCGAAAATCTTTCCCTTCGCGAAAGTGAAGGCCTTACTCCGCGTGATCTCGTAAATACGAGAACGGTCAATTCCGTTGTGCAGGCTTTCTTCGGATCTAGCCAGCTTTCCCAGTTTATGGATCAGATGAACCCGCTTTCTGAGCTTACTCACAAGCGCCGTCTCTCTGCTTTGGGACCTGGAGGACTTTCCCGCGAACGCGCTGGCTTCGAAGTCCGTGACGTTCACTATACGCACTATGGCCGCCTTTGCCCGATTGAAACTCCTGAAGGCCCGAATATCGGTCTTATCAACTCTCTTGCCACTTATGCCGTCATCAACCATTTCGGCTTTATCGAGACTCCGTACCGCATTGTCGGTTTAGTGGAGTTCAAAGATGCTGAGGGCAAGGTCTGCTATTTCCCGGAAGACAAGTGGCATTTTGGTTTGTTCAAGGGCTTTGTCCGCGAACCGCGCCTTTTTGTACAGCTTGAGCTTTCCCAAAAGGAAATGGAGCAAGTCCGTTATAATTTGGACAACAATCAGCGTATCTTGTTTGATTCGTTCATCAATAAGGTGTTCGAATTCAAGAAAAATGGCAAGAGCTTGTTCATGCGGAATGGCACAGCTCTGGAAGCCTTTAACGGAAAGGCTGATTATGTCCTTCAGTCTTCTATGATTTATTCCGTGGTTTCTTCTTTCGTCGTTTATCTTACAGCTGATGAAGAAGATGCCTACAATATCGCGCCAGCCAATACTCCGCTCGTCTCCGCTGGTTTTGATCATCTTTTTGATCCTATGCTTGCAACGGTAAAGGATGAAGATGATAGGAAGATCCTTCTTGATCGCCATCAGCACTCCGTCTTCAAGGAAGATTTCGTGATGATCCGCGCGAGGGATGAATATCCCCTCAAAGCTCGCATTCAAGCGGGTGGCAAGGTGGACGATTCCGACCGTTTTGTCAAAGGTCTTGTTCCGACAATTGATGCTTCTGTATTTGATTCCGACAGCGAAGCCGCTTCTGCCCGCATCGATCTTATGGATGTTTCTCCGCAGCAGATCATTTCTATTGCTGCAGGTCTTATTCCGTTCCTCGAACACGATGATGCAAACCGTGCTTTGATGGGCTCCAACATGCAGCGCCAGGCAGTGCCTCTGCTCCGTGCAGAAGCTCCTGTCATCGGTACGGGTCTTGAACGTCGTGCTGCCCTTGATTCGGGTACCTTAGTGCGTGCTAAGCATGCCGGACGTATCAAGTTCGTTGATGCGATGAACGTTGTTGTGGAACGTGGAACGAAGGATGCCGATGGTGAATTCCATCCATTGGAAGGCCTTGGCGAAAATTTTGAATTTCTCGGCCACGAACCAATTGATGAATATGTTCTTCGCAAGTTTGAGCGCTCCAATCAGGACTCTTGCATTAATCAGAAACCAGTTGTGAACGTCGGTGATTTTGTTGAAGTTGGCGATGTTCTCGCTGACGGCGCTTCTACGGATCATGGCGAACTCGCTTTGGGAAAGAATATTCTCATCGGATTTATTCCCTGGAATGGTTACAACTACGAAGACGCTGTCATCATTTCCGAAGAATTGGCCATTAAGGATTCTTTCACTTCTATTCATATTGAAGAATATGAAGTAGAAGTCCGTGATACGAAGCGCGGACCTGAAGAACTTACCCGCGAAATTCCGAACGTCGGTGAAGAAGCTCTCAAGAATCTCGATGAACGCGGTATTGTCCGTGTCGGTGCCGAAGTCCATGCGGATGACATCCTCGTTGGCAAGGTGACCCCGAAGGGCGAAACGGAACTTTCTCCAGAAGAAAGACTTTTACGCGCTATCTTCGGCGAGAAGGCTGGTGATGTACGTGATTCTTCCTTGGTTGCTCCTCCAGGTATGAAGGGCGTTGTTGTTGAAACTCGCGTATTCAGCCGCAAGGATCATTCCGACAAGAAGAGCCGCGCCGAGGATCAAGAAAATATCAATGCCATTAAGGCTAAGTTCCAAGCGGAAATTGATAAGATCAAGAGCGCTTGCTCCGATAATTTGGTTGAAATACTTTCAAACCAGATTTCAGGCAAGATTCTCAATGATGAAACTCACGAAGTTCTCATTCCAGAAGGATCTACTTTAACTGAAAAGACTCTCCGGAGTATGGATCTCCTCAAGGTGTCCTCTTCTTCCGTCCTCGCTCGTGACAACGCGGCTCGAGAAGAAAAGGCAAAGAGCCTTCTTTCCGTTGCGAAGGAATCTCTCGACCGCTTGACCCGCACGATGGAGAAGGAAATTGACAAGGTCACTAAGGGAGATGAACTCAAGCCCGGTGTTCTCCAGACTGTCAAGGTCTACATTGCCAAGAAACGCCGCCTCTCCGTTGGTGATAAGATGGCCGGCCGTCATGGTAACAAGGGCTGTGTTTCCAAGATTGTGCCCGTCGAAGATATGCCGTTCACAGAAGACGGAAGACCTTTGCAGATCCTTTTGAATCCGCTTGGCGTGCCTTCCCGTATGAATGTGGGTCAGGTGCTTGAAGTTCACTTGGGCTGGGCTGCTAAGGTGCTCGGTTTCAAAGTTGCAACTCCTGTGTTTGACGGCGCTTCCTTTGATGATATTGTGAATGATCTTGAAAAGGCTTATCAGAAGATGCCTATTGTCGACTACAAGATGGATCCGGAACACGGTCACATCATTGGCAAGGCTAAGGTTTTTGATGGCCGTACGGGAGAACCATTCCTCAATCCGGTCACGATCGGCTATATGTATTACTTGAAGCTCGGTCACTTGGTTGAAGACAAGATTCATGCCCGTTCTATTGGTTCCTATGCTCTTGTTACCCAACAGCCTCTCGGCGGTAAGAGCCAATTTGGTGGTCAACGCTTCGGTGAAATGGAAGTCTGGGCTCTTGAAGCTTACGGCGCAGCCTATACGCTTCAGGAACTTCTCACTGTCAAGTCCGATGACGTGATGGGTCGTTCCAAAATCTATGATGCAATTGTCCATGGCAAGAATACTCCGGAACCGGGTGTTCCTGAATCCTTCCGCGTGATGATCCGCGAAGTTCATTCCCTCTGCCTCGACATCAAGACTACTGGAGATAAGTAATATGTCAGAAGATACTTTTGAATATTCTGAAAATACCGGTGATATTTCCATTCACTTGGCTTCTCCGGAACTGATTCGCCATTGGTCTTATGGCGAAGTCACTAAGCCTGAAACTATCAACTATCGTTCATTCAAGCCAGAGAAGGATGGTCTTTTCTGCGAGAAGATCTTTGGACCTGTCAAGAACTGGGAATGCAACTGCGGTAAGTTCAAGCGCATCCGCTATAAGGGCGTTATCTGCGACCGTTGCGGCGTTGAAGTTACCCATTCCAAGGTTCGTCGTGAACGTATGGGCCATATTGACTTAGCCATTCCTCTCGCCCATACTTGGTTTGTGAGGAACCAGCCGTGCGTTATCGGTTCTATTCTCAACATTGACACAAAATCCCTCGACAACATCATTTACTATGAAAAGTATGTGGTGCTCGATCCTGGAGATACGGATCTCCAGCAGAACGAGCTCATCGATGAAAATAAGTATGTCGATTTGCTCAACGAAGGGCGTCATTTCGATGCGAAGATGGGGGCTTCTGCTATCAAGCAGCTTCTTTCCCGCATTGATTTTGTCGAACTTGCCGACGAACTCCGCGTGGAAGCTTCCTCCAAGTCCAAGACGAAACGCGATGAAGCTGTCAAACGTTTGAAGATTGTCGAAGCGTTCAAAAAGTCCCAAATGGATGATTTCCGCTCTTATTACGATGATCCCGAAGCCCGCAAGAATAGCGATATGCCTTGGGTTAAGGATTTGGCTGAAAAGGTTGACGAGTTCAAGTTTGGCATAATGGATTCTAATGGTGACCGCAAGGGTGGTTATGCCGCAAAGATCGCGGACAAGGATTTTATCCTTCTTGACGCGTTCGACGCTTTCCGTGCCGCCTATCCGAAAGAAGCGAAGAATTTAAGCAACCAGCCTGAATGGATGATTCTCGACGTTCTTCCTGTGATTCCGCCAGATCTCCGCCCGCTCGTTCCGCTTGATGGAGGTCGTTTTGCCACCTCTGATTTGAATGAACTTTATCGCCGTGTCATCAACCGCAATAACCGTTTGAAGAAGTTGATCGATATCCGCGCTCCCAATGTGATTCTCTGCAACGAAAAGCGCATGCTTCAAGAAGCAGTGGATCAGCTTTTTGATAGTGGCCGCCGTACGGCTCGTGCCGGTTCCAATCGCCCGCTCAAGTCCCTTTCCGAACTTTTGAAGGGAAAGCAGGGCCGCTTCCGTATGAACTTGCTCGGCAAGCGCGTCGACTATTCAGGGCGTTCCGTGATCGTCGTCGGCCCCGAGCTCAAGATGCACCAGTGCGGACTTCCGAAGCGCATGGCTCTTGAATTGTATAAGCCGTTCATCATCCAGCGTTTGGAAGAAGATGGCGTTGTGTATACTCTCAAGGCTGCTAAGAAATTTGTGGATGCAGAACGTCCCGAAGTCTGGGATATTCTCGAACAAATTATTGAAGACCATCCGGTGATGCTCAACCGCGCACCGACCCTTCACCGCTTAGGCATCCAGGCGTTCTATCCAAAGCTTATCGAAGGAAGCGCCATTCGTCTTCACCCTCTCGTTTGTACCGCTTTCAATGCGGACTTCGATGGTGACCAGATGGCCGTGCACCTCCCGCTTTCTTTTGAAACTCAGCTCGAATGCCGCGTGCTGATGCTTTCTTCCAATAACATTCTTCACCCGGCTTCCGGTCAGCCTATTGCTGTGCCGGGCCAGGATATTGTCCTCGGGCTTTATTATATCTCCAAGCCCCGTCCCGGCTGCAAGGGTGCTGGAATGAAGTTCTCCGATTCTGCTGAAGCCCTTCGTGCTTATGCGAACGGAGCAATTGACCTTAATGCGGAATGTTATCTCCATCTCCCAGCCGGTCGCAAGATCTATATGGGTGCATTGGAGAAGGATACCCCGTGCACGATGGAACTTCCCGATGACAATGGTAACATTGATGTACTCGCCAAGGCCCACGAAAAGGTCAAGTTCCTTACTCTTAAGGAACCATCAATGATCAAGACTACGATGGGACGTATCGTTCTTAATGAAATCATCCCGAACATCGTTGGCTTTTCCAACGAAATATTCAACAAGAAGGTGATTGCTAAGTCTATTGATGATCTTTATCGCAGAAGCGGCAACCGCGTTACGGTGGAATATTTGGACAATCTCAAGGCCCTCGGTTACAAGTGGGCGACGATTTCCGGTTCTTCCGTAGCTATTGCTGAAATGATCATTCCGCCCGAGAAGCAGAAAATGCTTGACGATGCAACGGAAAAGGTCAATAAGATCCGCGAGCTTTACGAAGAAGGCGTGATCACGGACGGTGAACGTTATAACCAGATCATTGATGTCTGGTCAAGAACTACGACCGATGTGGCCGCCCGCCAGTGGGATCTCCTTTCTCACGACCGCGATGGATTCAACCCTGTTTATATGATGGCCGATTCCGGTGCCCGTGGCAGCCGCGAACAAATTAAGCAGCTTTCCGGTATGCGCGGCTTGATGCAGAAGCCGACCAAACAGCTCGGCGGTCAAGAAGTCATCGAAAACCCGATTAAGTCCTGCTTCCGCGAAGGCTTGAATGAAATGGAATATTTCATTTCTGCTCATGGTGCCCGTAAGGGGTTGGCTGATACGGCTTTGAAAACGGCTGATGCCGGTTACTTGACCCGCCGTTTGGTCGATGTTGCTCAAGATCTGGTTGTCGTTGAAAACGATTGCCATACTACGAATGGAATTGACGTTTCCGCCTATAAGGATGGAGATGACACGATCATTCCGATCGAAGAACGCTTGCTCGGCCGTGCTCCAGTTGAAGATATCAAGCACCCGGTTTCGGGCGAAGTGATTGTCAAGGCTGGAGAACTCGTGACAGAACGCGATCTTCCGAAAATTTCCGCAACAGGTCTTGAACACGTCAAGATGCGTTCTGTGCTCACTTGCGAATCCACGAATGGCGTTTGCGCTAAGTGCTATGGTCGTATGCTTTCTTCCGGTCGTCCGGTGGATCTCGGCGAAGCCGTCGGTGTCATTGCAGCGCAGTCCATTGGTGAACCTGGTACTCAGCTTACGCTCCGTACCTTCCACATTGGTGGTGCATCCAGCCGTCTTACGGTTGAAAATTCCAAGAGCGCTCCTGTCGATGGAAAGGTTGAACTCGAAAACGTGAATACCGTTGACCATGAAGGCAACAAGATCGTTGTGAGCCGAATGGGAGAACTCGTCGTCTATGATGCCGCAGGCATCAACAAGGGCCGTATGCAGGTTCCTTATGGCGCCATTCTTTATGTGGAGAATGATGCTTCTGTGACGAAGGGAACGAAAATGTTCGAATGGGATCCGTATAACAGCCCCATTATCAGTAACGTCAATGGTAAGATCCAGTTCTTGGATTTGGTCGAAAATGCAACTTACCGCGTTGAAAAGGACGAGGTAACTGATGTCGAGACGTTCATTGTCATTAGCGATAAGCATGGCAAGCGTCGGCCGGCAATCAACATTATCGATGCAGAAGGAAAGCGCGTCGGTATCTATTACCTCCCGGATGCAGCTATTCTTACCGTTCGCGATGGCGACAAAGCGTCAACGGGTGCAACTCTTGCGAAGCTTCCTCGTGCAGTGGGTAAGACTAAGGATATTACCGGTGGTCTTCCCCGCGTTGCAGAACTTTTCGAAGCCCGCATTCCGAAGAACATTGCGGTCATTGCTCCGATGGACGGCATTGTCTCTTACGGAAACGAAGAACGTGGAAATCAGAAAGTAATTATTAAAGACGGCGAAAAAGAGCAATCCGTGCTAGTTCCTCGTGGACGCCATTTGGCGGTTCTCGAAGGAGACCGTGTCCGCGCAGGTCAAAAGATCTGCGATGGTTCTGTCGATCCGCATGACATTCTCCGCGTCCAAGGTCCTGAAGAAGTACAGCGTCATTTGGTGAATGAAATTCAAGCCGTGTATCGCTTGCAGGGTGTGGCCATCGCCGATAAGCATATCGAGTGCATTGTCCGTCAGATGATGCGCAAGGTTAGGATTTCCGATCCTGGAGATTCCGAATTCCTTCCGGATGAAGAAATCTCCAAGGCGCGTCTACGCGTGAAGAACGACAAGTTGAAGGCCGATGGTAAGAAACCTGCAAGTTATGTACCAATGCTTCTGGGTATTACCAAGTCTTCTCTTGCGACTGACAGCTTTATTTCCGCCGCTGCTTTCCAGGAAACGACGAAAATTCTCACTCGTGCCGCTATTGAGGGCAGCGTGGATCCGTTGATGGGCCTTAAGGAAAACGTCATTATGGGTCGCTTGATCCCTTGCGGTACAGGTGCTCGTCACCTCCGCGACGTTGTGGTTGTCGATTCCGATGCTGAAGCAGAAGCAGAAGCCCACCGCTCTGCATCGGCAGAAGAAGAAAACGCCTCTGGCAGTATTGATTTCAAGATGCCCGACACCGATTCCGAAACCTCGGAAGAAGATAAAGAGGAGAATCCGGAATAATGACAAGCCTAAAACTTGAAATTATTTTGGAAAGAACTATATTTAGACTCCAAATTCTAGGGAGATAAAAGTGCCTACTATACAACAACTCGTCCGTAAAGGTCGCGAGAAAGTTTCAAACAGAACCGCTTCCCCGGCTCTTAAGCAAAGCCCACAGAAGCGCGGTGTCTGCACCCGTGTCTATACAACCACTCCGAAGAAGCCGAATTCCGCTCTTCGCAAGATTGCCCGTGTCCGCCTTTCTAATAAGGTTGAAGTCACGGCATACATCCCCGGTGAAGGCCATAACCTTCAGGAACACTCCATCGTGCTCATCCGCGGTGGTCGTGTCAAGGATGTTCCTGGTGTCCGCTATCACATTATCCGCGGTACTTTGGATACACAGGCTGTCAATGGTCGTATGAACGGTCGCTCCAAATACGGCGTCAAGAGAAAAGGCGCTGCACCTGCGGCAAAGAAGTAAAGGTAAAGTATGTCTAGAAGAAGAAAGACTCTCCATAAGTCCACCCTTCCTGATCCGCGCTATAAATCCGTCCTCGTGACGGAACTTATCGGCGTAGTGCTCAAGCAAGGTAAGAAGACTATCGCAGAACAGATCGTTTATACAGCTCTTGATGAGCTCAACAAGAAGGTGGAAGGCGAAGGCTCTCCGCTCGAAAAGTTTGAAGCTTGCCTCGAAAACATCAAGCCGCGTTTGGAAGTAAAGTCCCGCCGCGTCGGTGGTGCCAACTACCAGGTTCCTATGGAAGTTGCTCCAGATCGCGCGAAGGCTCTTGCTCTCCGTTGGCTCCTTGATGCTGCTCGCAACCGCACTGAGCCGAATATGGCTCTTCGCCTTGCTGCCGAACTCGTTTCTGCAAAGAACAACGAAGGCAATGCAGTTCGCAAGAAGCAGGATGTGCATAAGATGGCTGAAGCCAACCGTGCATTTGCTCATTTCCGCTTCTAATTTTTGCGGATAACGCACAAAATCCTAGAAAAAAGCCCGAGATTTAAAATCTCTGGCTTTTTTTATTGCGCTCGCTTTTTAATCGAGATATATTCTTTTGTATGAAATTTAGACAAATTCTCCTTTATTGCCGTGTAAGAAAAAAGGCCTTCATCGGTTTAGTTTTTGGTTCTTTTTTACTTTGCTTAATGAATGCCTGTGCTCCTAGTTATACTAAAGTCTCTATCCGTAATATGAGAAGCTTTTGGATGGGAACTCCAGAAACATTTGTTTCTATTCCATATCCTGAACCCTTAACATTTGAAATCCCAGCAAAGTCTTGGGTTGTAAAGAATGTTGCCTTGAGTGAGAACAACGGCGGAGAATTAATTTTACTTGAAGGTGTAGCGGATTCTTACGTTCAAATTTCCATTCACGGAGAAACGAAAGCTTTCTTTGAGGAAGGAGAACGCTCTGCAGGAAGAATCTGCAATTTTAACAGGCCGGATTCTTTATTTCTTTTTGATTTTTTGAACAATGATGTGGCGAATCTGCGCAAAAAAAAGGATTCAGCATCCGTTGAATTTAGCCGCATAAACTATGATTCAAAAAAGAATGCTGCTTGGATTAGATGTTCATATTATTACAACGTCAATTTCTCATACGCGGTTTTTAAAACTAAAAAAGATAACATTTATTGGGTAAAAGTCATCGTCCATCATCGCGTGGAAGACTCCGAGGAAATTTTGAAGGATGTCCTAAAAAGTTACAAGGAATATTAAGCTTTTGAAAAATAGCCGAATCCAAAATGGAACAAGAGCGCTGCCAATAACCGAGGCGGATTCTGAGTGAACAATTCGAAAGCGAGGGTGCCTAAAGCGAAATGTTCTACGATTTTTCCCAATCAGGACGCCCCCCTCCTCAGGTCAAAATGTCCGCTTTCATCACCTAAAATCGGGGCGGAAAGGGAATGCATATGTCCGGAAGAAACACAGATACGTCTATTAGAGACGCCTTCCTTGAACGCATAAAGAAACCGGGATGTCCATCGGTAAAGACCATCGCCGAGGAAATGGACCTTCCAAAAGCTACATTGTACTCCTGGATCGCAGCCGAACGGCAGCGCAAACGACAGGGAGTCTCAATGAACAGGAAGTCCGCCAGAAGATCCGCGCTCAACAAGTTCAGCCTCGTCGCCAAATCCGAGGGCATGGGCATCAACGAGCTTAAAAAGGGATCCATTACAATTCATGATTATTTTTCAAGAGCAATCCGTTTCGACGCGAACAGGTGCTTTTGAGTTCCTTGGAATTGAGTACGTTTCCGGTGAAGACGCTCCCGAGAATGTAGGAATCAGCCTGTCGTGATCAAGTAAGGTATAGATTTTTACGGAGCCTGTCGTCCATGTGTACGAGGTTTCCTCGGAGGGAAAGGTGGCTCCTTGCGCTGTCTCGGGTAAGCTGTCAATATATTGCAATATTTGAGCGAATAAATTACTACCTTTTGCATGGCTGATTCTCTTTTTTTGAACTTGCAAAACTAAATTTAGTCAATCAGCCATTTTTATTTGATTAAAAAATATTTTGGACAGTAGAGATATCATATAATTTAGTTGAAATCCTATTAGAAATGAATGCATCTCGAAAAAAGAACTTCTCCATCCCTCCCCCTCTTGAGGTCATAGATCTTTTTTGTGGTATCGGTGGATTAAGCTATGGTCTAAAATCACAAGGTTTTAATATCATCGCTGGTTATGATATAGATTTTACCTGTGCCTACGCATATCATCATAATAATGATGCAGAATTTCGCTTCAAAGATATCAAGCAAGTAACAACACAAGAAATTTCGACATCTTATTCGAAACAAGCAATTCGCATACTTGCCGGTTGCGCCCCCTGTCAACCCTTCTCTTCTTATGCGTTTAAGAACAAGAAAAAAGACCCGAATAAATACAGTTTGTTAGATCAATTTGGACGACTTGCCAAAAGTGTTCTGCCTGAAATCATAACAATGGAAAATGTTCCTCAAATATTGAATTTTAAAGAAAAGCATGTTTTCCAAAATTTTGTAAAAACGCTTGAAAATTGCGGTTATGAAGTTTTTTTTCAAGTAGTTTATTGTCCTGATTATGGAATTCCACAAACCAGAAAACGTCTTGTTTTATTAGCGTCAAAATTTGGAAAAATAGAATTAATACCACCAATCAATACCCCTGATAATTACATTACGGTAAAAAATAAAATCGGGAC
>Ga0172377_10003872_pt1 | contig 15420 bp, 14 predicted proteins | sample Pumphouse3metaG_FD_119749 | JGI IMG/M metagenome (GOLD analysis project Ga0172377, IMG submission 119749) | Leachate microbial communities from a municipal landfill in Southern Ontario, Canada - Pumphouse #3 metaG | ecosystem: Engineered > Solid waste > Landfill > Unclassified | place: Canada...
CGCGCCAACACGTCGGATGATCCTTCCGGAACGTGCAACGCACCGGTCTCGTCGATGGCGCCGAGCCGCAGCAGTTCTGCCACCGCATCGACCAGCGCCGACCCGCAGAGACCGCGCGCCGGGCCATCACCGATCACATGGCAGGACAGGTCATCTGCCTCGCGCCAGACGGCGTCAATCGCGCCTTCCGCAGCGCGCATGCCCTGACGGATCCGCGCGCCCTCGAAGGCTGGGCCGGCTGCGGTGGAAGCCGCGCAAAGACGGCCGTCGTGCTGCAGCACGATTTCGCCGTTGGTGCCGACGTCAACCAGCAGGGCCGGGTAGGGGAGCGTGTCAAGCCGCGATGCCAGCAGGCCGGACACCGTGTCCCCGCCGACAAAGCCGCCAATTTGAGGGAAGACCATGAGCGTGGCGTCAGGATGCAAGCGGAGGCCCCGTTCAGCCGCAGACACGGTTTGGGCGTCCGTGAAAGCCGGCGTGAAGGGCGCCTCGCCCAACGGCGAAGGATCGCGTCCGAGCAGCACGTGCTGCATGGTGGTGTTGCCGGCAACCACCGCTTCACGGACTGCGGCAGCGCTCACCTGACAGGTCTGGCACAGGTCAAGCAGGATCGCGTTGAGCGTGTCGGCCGCGAGCCGTTGCAGATCGTTCAGGGCGTGCGCATCGCGGCGGACCGCATCGATGCGGCTGATGACATCGTCGCCGCGCGTGATCTGGCGGTTCATGGCCGCGCGCGTCGCGAGTTCTCGTCCGGTGTGCAAGTCGAAAAGCGTGCCGGCCACGGTGGTCGTGCCGAGATCGAACGCTACGCCGAACTCGCCGGACGGGCGGGGGTCATGCGGCATGCTGACCGCTGCGCCGGACGTCAGGATCGCGTGCATGCAGGCACCCAGGGCCGCATCGGGGATCTCCACCTCGAGCGGGCCGGTCACCGGCGTCGCGCAGGCCAGTCGCCAACCGGCATCAAGTTCCGCGCGCGAGAGGCACGCGGCGGAGCCGGCCTCAGTGGCCTGGCCGGCACGCAACCGCACACGACACTTGCCGCAGGTGCCATGGCCTCCGCACGGCGTCTCCAGCAACTCGCCGGCCTCGTGGGCGGCCTGCAGGAGAGGCGTATGGGTCACGACGTGCACCGTCCTGCCGCGGGGGAAAAAAGTGACGGGCCAGGGCATCGCCCTCCCCCTTAACCGGCGGTATCGCCTTCGCGGTGTTTATTCCTGCACTCCGAGCAATAGAAGAACGGCTTGTCCCACGTCGTCTCTTCTTCACGGCCGCAGGTGTCACAGACGCGAACCTGCTTGCGGTGTTCATTGCGGCAGGTCGAACAGAAGAAGTCGGGGCCGGCCCACGTCGTGGTTTCCTCGCGTCCGCAGTTTTTGCAGGCCCTGCGTTGTTCCTCGCGAACCAGCCTGATTTTTTGAGCATGCTCGTCTAGGAAGATCGGGGGCATATCCTGAATGCCGGGCGTCGTCAGCAGCATCGCGCTGGTGAGGAATTTTCCGTCGAGATTGCTCATGCCGACGATCTGCACGCGTTTGCCCATGGCACGCACGCGCTTCAGCATCGGGATATAGTCGGCGTCGCCTCCCACCAGCGTGGCCACATCGTACGCGCCGGGCACGGAGGCGAAGTAAAGCATAGACGAGGCCAGCGCGACGTTCACCCACTTGTCGTCCGGACGCGCCTGAGGCTCGCGGCGGAAGTCGATCTCAAGAATTTCCGTGTCGTACGCGCATTGCAGGGCCAGAAACTCGTAAAAGGCCTTCTGCTTGGCCGGATTGTACCCCTGCTTGTTCACCGGAATGGTGCCGAAGTAATTGGTGCGGACCACATCGACCTCCGCGTCGAGAATATCCGCTATCTCGTGAGCGATGATATCCGGAATCCGCTTGTAGTCGATTTCGAAGCCGCTCTCTTCGCCCAGCGACTCAAAGAGCGCTTGGCGGCTGTGGTACAGCCAGCTTCCGTCAACAAAAATCATGGTTTTGACCGACATCACTATTAGCCTTTCTGCTAGTCCCGCTATTTTTCCCCAGGACACTGTCCCTATTATGCAAAGGCAGTGCCCTAACTGTTAGAATAGTATCGCAAAACCGGTGGGGGTTGTCTATGAGGAAACCGCTATTTTAAGGACGATTTTCTTTACGGACGACGGTTTGTCCGTGTATCGTGACGGCAGGTGGGCGTCCTGCGGGAAAAAAATCGCGAACATGCCTTTGCGCAGCAGGGTGAACCACGCCTCGCCCTCGTAAAACGCGATGTCCTTGGCGTCATCATGGGGGGAGGAGACCTTCTGGTTGGTCAGCGGCGCATACCCGACGAACTCTTCGCCGTCAACCAGGAACTGAATGTCGATGTAGCGCCGATGGGCCTCCAGTCTGCCTTCTTGGATCGGCCGGGTTTCATAGCTCTGCGTCAGCGCAAAAAGTGCGTCGCCAGCCAGATCTGTCCTGCCGGCAGGAAGTTCGTTCACGGACGGATTCCTCAAAAAATCAAAGGCCGCTTTAAACCGGGGATGGAGAGATTCGTAGCGGCGGGCGTTGTCAAGTGTATCGATGACCATGGCACGGTTCCTTTCAGGGTAATCGGGCCGTCTTGCCGGCGGTCCGTTCCAGATACGTGATGAGGCCCGGAAGAGCCTCGCAAATCAGGTCGCGGCAGCGCCGGTAGTCGGCGAGTGACCCGCAGAACGGATCGTCGACGGCCGCGTATTGCGGTGAGCAGGGGTCAAACGCGCGCAGCAGAAAGAGACGGTCGCGTACAGACGGAAAACGCTGGATGAGCTGATCGGCCTGAGCCGGCGTCATGGCAATCACGGCATACGCCTCTCGCAGCAACGTCTCGGTCACCGGTTGGCTGCGGTGGCCTTTCAAATCGCCGCCCGCCTCGGCGACGGCCTGCACGGCCTCGGCGCAAGCGCGTCCACCGACATGCGCGGCGAGTCCGGCCGAGGCCGCCCGCCAAGGCGCGCCCGGCCTCAGCGCCAGCCTGAAGAGCACTTCAGCCATCGGACTGCGGCAGGTATTGCCCGAGCACACAAAGAGGATGAGGGGAGCCATCGCGCTCAATCCGGGATCAGCACACGCCAAGGGATCGTGCCGGTGTTTTTCGTTTTGAGCGGAATGGCGGTCGCGAGCCGGCCAGCCGGAACCGGCGGCGGCGTGACACCATCGGCGGGCACCGGCGGATCTTTGACGGCCGGCGGAAATTTTGGGGCGGCTGCTGTGGCACGGGGCGGGTGTGTGGGGTGGGGGGGGACGTTTTGGGCGGCAGGCGGTTTCGGCAAGGAAGCCGCCTGAGGGGCACCGGTTGCCGTTGCGGGCATTGCGGCATGACCTGCTTTTTCCGCCGGCAGGGTCGCAGGTTTCGTCCGGGCGGCCTGCGCGGCAGGGGTGACGGCTGCGACATGCGCGGGGTGCGGGCGGTCCGGCACCGGCTGAGGCACGCTCTTGGGTGTGTTTCGTTCGCGGTTTAGGCGCTCGTTCTGCGCCTGTATGTTTTTGAGTTCGCCGCGAAGCTTTTCGAGTTCGGACTCCTGAGCGGCGACGCGGTCATGCACTTTGGCCGCAATATCACTGACCCCGTTCAATTTTTTGTCCAGGGAGGCTCGCAGTTCCGTGGTAGCCTGGGAAATCTCGCGGACCGAGGCTTCGAAGAGCGGCGAAGGTGCGGGGGCCGCCGGTGCGGACACCACCACGGGCTGGGGTGGGGGCGCGTGGGACTCTTTGGCCGCCAGCGCAACATCCAATAATTTGGTCTGTACGTCGGACATATTCCGTAACATGAAAATGCCAGCCGTTAAGAAACCGGTCACGACGACGCCCATCAACACAGCGAAAAAAACGGAAAGCTGCATAACGCGCTTACGCGCCTGCGCCCGCTCAGCCTCGATGTAATCTTGAAAAGCCTTGAGCACAGGAAAGGATTCCGCGTTCGCATGCGAAGCCGCGTTATACATGGCCACCAGGCCGCTGCCTGATTCGGGCACCTCGTAAGGCGTTTCCGGTGTGCGCTTGGGAGGGATGTCGCTCATGGCCAGTAGATTAGAGGATTTGGGTCGGGCGGGAAAGTGCAAAAAGAGGTGCGCGTATGCTTTCTGCTGCACGGCCGCGCCGTATCGGTTTGACGCCGCGCACGCGCCCGTGTAAAGTGTGAAGCGCCTTCAGAGCAAGGCGGCAGAGGAGGTTGTCGTGGGGAGAGAGATTGGATTCGCCCTCCTGGGCACAGGCATGATCGCGCACGTCCATGCGCGTGCCGTACAGGCTATCGGCGCGCGCCTCGTGGCGGTTTGCAGCAGGGAGATGTCGCGTGCCGAAGCCTTTGCGGCCGAGTTTGGATGCATCGCTTGTACGGATCTCGCGACGATGTTGGCCCGGCCAGAGGTTGAAATCCTGGTGATCGCAACGCCATCCGGCGCCCATCTCGAGGCGGCCGTTGCCGCGGCTCGGGCCGGCAAACATGTTTTGTGCGAAAAACCGCTGGATGTGACTATTGAACGGGTCGATGCCATGATCGCAGCGCACCGCGAGGCCGGCACGACTCTGGGCTGCACCTTTCAGATCCGGTACTCGCCGGCGCTGGAACCGCTGCGTGCTGCACTGCGTGAAGGACGTTTCGGCAGGATCACCTCAGCGGGCGTTTACGTTCCATGGTGGCGCTCCGATGCGTATTATCACGAGTCGTCGTGGCACGGCACGCAGGCGCTGGATGGGGGAGGTGCCTTGCTGAACCAGGGCATTCACATGATCGATCTGCTGTGCGACCTGCTGCCGCCCGTCCAAACCGTCTGCGGCATGACTGCCTCGATCGGGCATGCCGGACTCGAAACGGAGGATGTGGCCTGCGCGGCGCTGCGGTTTGAGGGCGGTGCCTTGGGGATGGTTTATGGCAGCACCGCCGTCTGGCCGGGCTACCCGAAGCGGCTCGAAATCTCAGGTACCCGCGGTTCTGCCGTGTTCCTGGATGATCGCCTGACGGTCTTCGATTTTGCCGAGGCACGTCCCGAAGATCAGCGGATTGTCAGTGACGGCACCGCGGCGGCACACGGTGCCAGCAACCCTGCCGCCGCGCTGACGCATGATCTTCATGCCGCGTGTTTTCGTGATTTCGTCCGATCGGTTGAGTCGCAAACACCGTTCCGCATCGACGGAGCGGCCGCACGGAGATCCGTGGCGACGATTCTTGCCATCTACGAATCGGCCCGGTCCGGCAGGCGGATTGATGTCGCATAATATATGTTATGTCAAATCATAGCCGCGCAAGAACAACCGACACGGTCGATCTGGCTACGTCCGTTGCCGCGTTTCGCGGACCGTTCGCGCCAATCGTTCGAAACGCGGCAACGTGTAGTCGTAAAATATTTTCCAGCCCTCGCACAGATGGCTGCGCGCTGCGGCGGAACCTCCTGAGTGCCCCACCCGGTTTTTCGGACAGTCACCCGCGCAGAACCGCAGGTACGGACAGACCTCGCAGGCGGGATGCCAGTGACGCTTGCGCGCGCCGAACGCCCGGTAGCGCTCTGACACGGCCATCTCTTCCCAGGTCTGTGTCATCACATTGCCGAGCCGAAGTTCCGGCAACGCATGGAAATCACACGGATACACATCCCCGTTATACTCAACCAAGAAGTACTGACGGCAATCGGTGCCTGCCGTACAGCAGAGGCTCTGCCCGGTCACGATTTTTGCCAAAATCGTGTCGAAAAGACGGATGGAGACCCTTCGCGTATCGGAGGCATACCACCGGTCAAACACAGCGCACAGGAAACTCCCCCACTCATCCGGACCGATCGAATAGGGGGCTGCCCTCCCCTCGCCATCCAGTTCGACGCACTCGATGAACTGCAGGAACGTCGCGTTGACCCCTTTGACCAAGTACTCGTAAATGTCCAGCGGATGCGCGACCGTGTGACGGCTCACCAGCGTCAGGATGTTAAACGGGACCTGGTTGCGCGACAGACAGGCGATTCCCTCCATGACGCGCGCGTGCGTCCCCTGTCCACCCCTATCTTTGCGCGCCGCGTCATGCAGGTGCGCGGGTCCGTCTAGGCTCACCCCGGTCAAAAAACGCGCACCGCGCAAATGGCGAGCCAGCCGATCGGTCACCAACGTTGCGTTGGTCTGCAGGACATTCGAGACCGACGCGCCGCGCTGTCCATACGCCATTTGCAGATCAGTCACGCGCTCGTAAAAAGCCTCGCCCATCAACAGCGGCTCCCCCCCCTGCCAGATGAACGTGTGCGTCGGTTGCGGTGTGGCCAGATAGCTGCGCGACAGCCGGTCCAGCACGGCCTCGCTCATGCGGTGCAGCCGCGTTTCCGGATAGAGGGCGGCGCGGTCCAGATAAAAGCAATACTCACACCGCAGGTTACAGTCGGCCGAGGCCGGTTTGATCAGAAGCGCGAAATTCACGACGTCACACCTTCATCATGCGCTTCAACTCGCTGACGCGCGACCGAATCTCTGCCGGCGTCAGTTTTTGGAAGCGTTCCAGGCTGAAGCCCTCCACGCCGAACGACGCCAGCGCGCTGGCGTGCACGAGCGCCTCGCGCAGAACCCCGTCCGTGACACGGCCCGCGCGCGCCAGATAGCCCATAAAGGTGCCCGCATAGGAATCCCCCGCACCGGTCGGGTCCACCAGTTTGCGCACCGGATAGGCCGGAACGATGAAAACGCCTGTCTTGGAAAACAGCAGCGCGCCGTGCTCGCCTTTTTTGATGACCACGTATCTCGGCCCTAGCTTGAAGATCGCCTCGGCGCACGCCCTCAGATTCCACTTGCCGGTCAGTTGGCGCGCTTCGCCGTCGTTGATCGTGAGCAGATCCACCCGCCGAATCACCTTCAGCAAGGCCGGACGCGCGATCTCGATCCACAGGTTCATCGTGTCCAGCGCTACAAATTTTGCGCCCAGAGCCTGTTTCAACACATGCATCTGCAACTCAGGCTGAATGTTGCCCAGCAGCACAAACGGTGCCGCGCGGTAGCCTGCGGGCAACTCGGGCATGAAAGCGGCGAAGACGCCCAGCTCGGTCTTCAGCGTCGTCCGCTCGATCATGTTCTCGTCGTACTCGCACGCCCAGCGGAACGTGTCGCCCGCCTGATGCTGCACGCCGGCGAGATCGATGCCGAACCCCTGCCAGCGCCGTTCGAAAGCGGCTGGAAAATCATCCCCCACCACCCCCACCGCGCCGGTCCGCGCAAAAAAAGAGGCCGCGACCGAGCTGTACGGAACCGAGCCGCCCAGCAGGTTCTTGCGGTCGGCGTTGCGTGTTTTGATGTCGTCAATGCCGATCGAACCCACAATCCACAGTTTAACCGAAGCCTTTTGTTCGCCCATGATGCGTTCTCCCCCCTACTTTGTTTTCAAAACGTCAAGCAAGCCGTCCAGAGCCAGCAGATATCCCGCCCCGCCGAAGCCCATGACCTGGCCCACGCAAACAGGCGCCGTCAGACTCGCGTGGCGGAACCCTTCGCGCTTGTGCGTGTTCGAAAGATGCACTTCAACCGTGGGCACGCCGCTGGCCGCAATCGCGTCGCGCAGCGCCACGCTGGTGTGCGTGTAGGCCGCAGGATTGATCACAATCCCGTCGTACACCCCGCGCGCCGCGTTGATCGCCGTCACGAGTTCGCCCTCGATGTCGCTCTGTACCGCGTCGAGCGTTACGCCCTTTGCCGCTGCGGCGGCTTTCACGCGCGCCACGATCTGATCCAGCGTTTCGTGCCCGTAAAGGGTTGGCTCGCGTGTGCCGAGCGCCTTCAAATTAGGACCATTCACCAGCAGAATCTTCATGTCCGATCTCCTTGCCGCGCTCGTCAAAAAACACCCGGCGTGTCACGGTCACGCGGCCACACGCGACCGTGAGGTAGCGTCCGTCCGCCGTGCGCACGGTCAACCGGCCGCGCATGACATCGCGCCCCACCACGACGCCTTCAGCATCCTCATACTCTTCGCAGCGCACCAGGCTGCCGTGTTCCGGCAACGATTCCCCGGCGGCGCGGTACTGCTCGTACTCAAAGCGCAGGCAACACTTCAGCCGCCCGCATGTCCCGTTGATCGCCCCGGGATTCAACGACATTTCCTGAGTTTTAGCCATCCGCACATTGACCGGCTGGAACTGACGCTGCCACGTGCAGCAGCACACCGAACGCCCGCACGGCCCCAGGCAACCGATGAGCGCCGCCTCGTCGCGCACCCCGACCTGCCACAGATCCACGTGCGTCTTGAAATCGCGCTGCACCTGGCCGACAAAACGCCGCAGATCCACGGGGATCTGCGCGGAGTAACGGATGAAGAGCCGTTCGCCACCATACGAAAAGCGCACATGCAACATCTTGACATGGCCCTTCTCATGGCACGCCGACAGCATGAAGGCCTGCTTGGCTTTCTCTGCCCGCGACGCCTGTTCGGCCTCGCGAGCCTGTTCGCTCTCCGAACACTTCCGCACCACGCGGTAGGCCGGGGCCTTGTCTCCCCCCCCCCCCCCCCCATTCCCGCCGTACAGCTCCCAGACCGTTCCGACATCCAGCCCGTAGTCAAGTTCGATCAGGCAGCGGTCACCAGGCATTAGCGTCAACGCCGCCGACACGCGGCATTGAAACACGCCGTTTTCGGGCATTCGTATGCGTGCGACCGTTACCATTGCCCCTCCACTACGCCACCCCGTGATTCATGCGGTCCAGCGCGTAAGCCAGCACATTCTCTTCTGACAGATTCCGCTCCATCTGCCGCGCCAGCTCTTCTGCCGCCGTCACGTTATAGAGCGTCTGCGCCAAGGACAACCGTGCGCTGCGCGCCTTGAGCACCTCGATCTGCGATCGATTGTAAACCAGTTCGTCGGCACCGCCTGACTTGACCAAAAGCAAATCTCGGAACCAGCGCAACACCGTCAGCAGAAAGTCGGTCCGCATCTCTCGGTAACGGGCGCTGACGCGCGCGGTAAACACGTCGTCATCCTCATCCTCCGCCACCACGCTTGAGGCGTCTTCCTCCTCCACCAATTGCTGCGCCTTGCCCTTGATCTCCGCCAGTATGCCGAAGAGCATGCCGGCCATCGCCTGCTTCTCGACCGGACGTTTCAGCAGCGGACTCGCCAATGTCTCGATCACCCGGCTGCGCCACGGTTCGCCCAGTTCGCGCGCGGTGTCCAAGTCGATGCGCTGGCAGCGCGACACGAGGGTCGGCAACAACTGCTGCGGCGCGTCCGTCAGCAGCAGAAACAGCGTTCGCTCCGGCGGCTCCTCGAGTGTCTTCAGGAACACGTTGGCAGAGGCCTCGTTCAAGCGGTCCACGCCGACCAGCACACCGGCCTTCCAGCCGCCGCTGAACGCGGTCTGCGTGATCTCGTGAATCAGTTTCTCGCGGATCTGCTCCGCGCTGATGACGCGTGATTTTTTCTCAGGGAAAATCCAGTGGATGTCCGCCTCGTTCCGCTCCGTGACGTGCCGGCAGCCGTCGCAGGCGCCGCACGGCTTTGCTGCCGCCGCCCGACAAAACAGCGTCTGCAGGATGCGCACCGCCAGCTCCATGGCGAGCCCGCGCACCGGCCCCACGATCAGGTAGCCGTTGGCCGGCCGCCCCGCATCCAGCGCTCGCTTCACCATCGCGAAGGTGTCGTCAATCCGCATGGCCCGCCCCCCCCACACGGCGCTCAACCGCCGCTAGGATCTCCGCCGCGACCTGCTCCTGTTCGCGTTCCGTCGTTAGCACTTCGACCCGTGCCGGGTCCGCCGCTGCCAGCTCAAGAAACCCGGCGCGCAGCCGCGCGTGAAAGGCATCCGCCTCGCGTTCGATGCGGTCCGGCGCGGCCGCGGTCTGCGCCTGGCGCGCGTGCAACCGCTGCCGACTCGTCGCCGGCGTCACATCCAAAAGAACGGTCAGGTCGGGTGTCAGCGCGCAGGTCGCAAAGGCATCGACCGCGCGAAGCTGCGCCAGATCGAACCCGCGACCGTACCCCTGATACGCCAGCGTGGAGTCGCTGAAACGGTCGCAGAGCACCCACTCGCCGCGGGACAGCGCGGGTTCGATCACGCGCGCGACATGCTGCGCCCGGCTGGCCAGAAACAGCAGCACCTCGGCCCGCGGCTCAGGAGATTCGCCGGAGCCGTCATGCTGCAGCAGACGCCGGATCGCCTCGCCCAGCGGGGTGCCTCCCGGCTCACGCGTCAACGTCACGGCGATGCCGCGCGCACGCAGACGCTCGGCCAGCAGCCGGATGTGCGTGCTCTTGCCGCTGCCCTCAGGCCCTTCAAAGGTGATGAAAACGCCACGTCTCATGTTACAACTTCTTCAGTTTCTGGCCCTCTTTGGAATCGCGGACCTCCCACCCCTTGGCGGCCAGCTCATCGCGCAGGCGGTCGGCTCCCGCCCAGTCCTTGGCGGCACGCGCCGCTGCGCGAGCTTCGGCGAGCGCGGTGATCTCGGCAGGCACCGCTGCGGCGCGATCGGCCCGCCCGAAGCGGATCACCCCGAGCACGCTGTCCATCCTGTCGACCAGCGCCAGCAGCGCAGCCGCATCGGACGCGGCCAGCGCACCGGCATGCAGGGCGCTGTTGCTGCCGCGCACCAGCGCGAACAGCGCGGCAAAAGCCTCGGGCATGTTCAGATCGTCATGAACGGCTGCGGCGAACGCATCGCGCGCCTCGGCCGCCCAGACCGGCACGCCTTCTGCCGGCGCGGCCCCGGCCGCGCGCTCGCCGAGCGCGTCCACGCATTCATCCACGCGGGCCAACGCGGCGCGTGCCGCGTCCAGCGCGTCAAAGGTGAAGTTCAGCGCCTGCCGGTAGTGCCCGTTGATCAGCACGGTGCGGATTTCGCGCCCGCTCCACCCCTTGTCCACCAGATCGCGCAGCGTGAAAAAGTTGCCGAGCGATTTCGACATCTTCTCGCCGTTGACACGCAGATGGGCGCAGTGCATCCAATACGTCACAAACGGCTTGCCGGTCGCACCCTCGGCCTGCGCGATCTCGTTCTCGTGATGCGGAAAAAGGTTGTCGATGCCGCCGGTGTGCAGGTCGAAGGTCTCACCCAGATAGCGCATGGCCATCGCCGAGCACTCCAGATGCCAGCCCGGGCGCCCCCGTCCCCACGGCGATTCCCACACCACCTCGCCGTCGCTGGCGTCCCAGCCCTTCCATAGCGCGAAATCGCCGTAGCTCTCTTTCTCGTATTCATCCTGCGCCACACGCGCGCCGGCCCGCAGATTTTCGCGGTCCAGGTGCGCCAGTTTGCCGTAGCCCGGCAGTTTGCCCACGCTGAAATAGACCGAGCCGTCCTCGGAGGTGTAGGCCAGCCCGCGCTCAAAGAGCTTTGCGACCAGCGCGATCATCTCGGGAATATGGTCGGTCGCCGCCGGATAATGCTCTGCCGGCTGAATGTTCAGCGTCTTGAGATCGTCGAAAAACGCCTGAATGTAGGGGCGGGTAAAGCTTTTCAGCGGCACGCCCGCCGCCAGCGAGCCGCGGATCGTCTTGTCATCGACGTCGGTCAGGTTCATGACCTGCGTCACCCGAAAGCCGTCGAAAAGCAGGGCGCGCCGCAGCACGTCTTCGAACGTGTAAGCGCGGAAATTGCCGATATGCGCGAAGTTGTAGACGGTCGGCCCGCACGTATACAGCTTCACGTGCCCGGGCTCGATCGTGCGCAGCTCCTCTTTGGAGCGCGACAGACTGTTGTAAACCTGCATGGTCATGGGTCTCCTAAAAGGTGGGTGGCGGAGGCACGGCAGACCGTGGCGACCGCCATGGCGACGATGCCCTCGCGGCGTCCGACGGCATCCATGCCCTCGTTGCTCTTGGCTTTGACGGACACGCGCGACGGTTCGACGCCCATCACCTCGGCCAGACGTGCCCGCATCGCGGGGATATAGGGGGCCAGCCGCGGCGCTTCGGCCACAACCGTGGCATCTGTGTTGAGGATGCACCAGCCTGCCTGCGTCAGACGGTCCGACACCCTGCGCAGCAGCCGCGTGCTGTCCGCGTCCTTCCATTGCTCGTCGCTGTCGGAAAAGTGCTGGCCGATATCGCCGTCGGCGACCGCGCCGAGCAGTGCGTCGCACAGCGCGTGGATCAGCACGTCGGCATCGGAATGCCCCGCCAGCCCGCAGGAGTGAGGGATTGCTACCCCGCCGATGACCAGTCGCCGCCCCTCGGCTAACCGGTGCGAATCATACCCTATTCCTGTTCGAATCATGGTCGCTACTATACCCGATTTGCGCACGGCCAACAACGCTTCAATGGGCAATTATAAGGGTGCGCGATGGGCATAGATAACAAGACCCCCAGACTCTGGAAGGGGCCCGCCTGCCATTGGGCTGCATCGCAGGAACGGTATGGCCATGATCCCCGAAGGTGTGATAGTCTCACTGGCGTGTTGTAAGGGGGATTTCTTCGATATGCGTCTTCTATGGCAAAAAGGGTTCGCAGCACTGTTCCTTTCATGCTCAGCAGTGTGCCCTGCCGCAGAGGTGACACGCAGGCTGCAGGTCGAGGGCGAGGGCGGCACACCGGTCACCGCCACGACCACCCTGTTCCTGGAAGACCGCTTCACCGGTTTCACGCTTGCCGACGCGGCTGGCAACTCGCGTCCCTGCCTCCTGCTCAACCGTGACGGCAGCCGGATCAGCATCCATTTCGATGCCCATGCCGGCGAACGTCTCACACTCCGTCCCGCCGCTGACGTGCCGCTGCCTTCACCTGGCTTTGCGCACCGTACGGGCTTGCTGCATCTCGTGAAGCGGTATGACGGACGAGCCGTCAACACTGTCGCTGAATTCGACGCGCTCTGGCGGCAGGCCACGTTTGAAGGCGGCCGTTTCGCCGAACAGATTTACGCGGCCTACAATCCTTTCGGCGCTAACTCGAATGCGCTGCACCGGTACGAGGGCGGCTTGATTCTGGCAAAAAGCGGCGCCATCACGTTTTGCGTGGCGTCGACAGACGCTTCGTTCCTGCTGGTCAACGGGCAGCAGGTCGCCGCCTGGCCCGGCAACCATCCTGTCAAAGAGGGCCTCGACGGCAGCAAGCGCGGGACTGTCACGCTCGCGGCCGGCACGCACCGGATCGCCTTCCTCCATGCGAACAGCGGCGCAGCGTCCTTCGCGATCGCCGCCATGACCCTGCCGGGGGACGCCCGGCACTTCGTGATCGGCCCCGAATACTTTACACGCGCCGCGTATGCGTATGTCGCGCCGCTGGTCGATGCTTCCGGCGCGCGCCAACCTGATTTCATCTGGGAAAACGCCTACATGGTCGCGCTGCGCGGACACGCCGGCTACGAGGTCCGTTTCGAAGCCACAGCGCTCGCCGAGCCGGACGACGCCGCGTACATGTGGGATTTCGGCGACGGCACGCAGGGCAACGGACGCATCACCAACCATCTTTATTTCGTCGAGGGCGACGTGCCGGTGACGCTCACGGTTTCGCCGCGGGGCGGCGTCCCGCGCGTCTGCCGCCAAATCCTGCGCATCATGCCCCGATACGGCCAGAACGAAAACGACGATGCGCGCGCGCTCAACCTGCTCAACCGTGCGGTTCAGCAGGAACGCGAGGCCGGCATCCAGCCAAACGGCTACGCGCTGATCACGCTCGGCTATTTTTTCTTTCTGAAAGAAGCGGCAGCCGCCGCGTTCGCCGAGCGCGTGCTGGCCGCGCTGGACCGCATGCCGGAGGAGGACCTCGCACCAGTCCTGCGCGAACTTGCGTTGGGCGTGCAGCAGGTCGATGAACAGTATGAGTTGGCCGAACGCTGTTTCCGCGCGCTGCTCGACCGCGTGAAGGATCCCAAGGCGCGCGCCTCGGCCGCGCTGCACTTCGGCGGCATGCTGAACCTCTGCCTCAACCGGCCGCAGGAGGCGCGAGAGATTCTCAACGCCATCCGGCGTGACGACCTGACCGATTGGGAACCGCGCCTGCTCGACATTTACCTGGCTGACACCGCGCTGGTGCTCGACGATGTGGCCACTGCCCAGAAGTTGTATGCCGCGATCCCGCGCCAGACGCCGCTGCTGACCGGGACCGCACTCGACAGAAAAGCGCTCTTCGATTACAATAGCCGCCACTTCCGCGTGCAGAACCTGCTGAGCCAGGGCCTCTTCCGCGAGAGCCTGCCCGAGGTGGACATGCTCGAATGGGAGATGCCCGAGGAGCGGGCCTCGCCGCGCATCAACCTGATGAAGGTGCAGGCGCTGGTCGGCAACGGCCAGCCACGCAAAGCGAGCGTCTGCCTGCAGCGCGCCCTGCTTGCGGAGGTTGACGAAACCTACACGCCCAAACTCAGGCTGGAACTGGCCAAGCTCTATCTGGCGCAACGGCAGTTCCAGCAGGCGAGACACCAGATCGCCCTGATCCGCAAAGAGAGCCCCTGGACACACGAAGAGATCGAGGCGCGCCGCTTGCTGGACGACATCGAGCGCGCGCTGACGGAGGTGACACCATGAAACAGCGTCTCATCTGCGGGGGGCTCGCCGCCCTGCTGCTCGGCACAACCGCCGCGTACGCGGCCAGTGAAGATGACTTCCTCAAGCCCGTGGGCTTGCCGCCCAAAGCCAAGCCCCAGATGCGTCAAGGCGGCGAAGCCTTGCCGCCGCTGCCGCTGCCGGCCACGCCGCTGCGGCGTTCCGAAAAGAAACGCCCGCCCAGCCCCTCTACCCTGATCGGCAAAGTGATCTGGGGGTCATACCTTGACTATACGTGGGAAAACGGCATGATCACCCGTGTCTTCGACTGGAACATGGTGCCGGCCGACTGCCAGTCGCTCCTGCGCGCCTGCTACCAGCACTTGAACATGGACTACAAGGTCGAGGCCACGCCGCTCGACGGGTTCAACGCCACGCCCGCCGAGATTCCAGTGCTCTACTTCTCGGGCGGTCGTTCGCTCAACTTTAGCGATACCGAACGCGAGACCCTGCGCCGCTATCTGCTGTCCGGCGGCATGGTCTGGTTTGATTCGGTTGTCGGCTCGCCTTTTTTCTATAAGTCCGCACTGACTGAGCTCAGCCGCATGCTGCCGGAAGCGCAGATCCGCCGCCTGCCTGAAGATCATCCGCTCTTTCATATGGTCGACGACACCGTCAAACTCTCGATCAAGTCCAAACAGGAGATGTTCCCGGTACTCGACGCAGTCTACATCGGGTCGCGGGTCGCCGCGATAGTCTCGCCCTACGGACTGGGTGCCGGCTGGGACAACACCGCGCCCGAGCTGATCAAGCAGGCGGATTATTACGACTCCCCCTCCGCGCTGCGGCTCGGGCTGAACCTCGTCGCTTACGCCATGGGCTACTTTCGCGTCGGACAGTCGCATGCCAAGGCGCAGCTCTACAGCGATGAGGACGCGCAGGCCAATGCCGACCCCGTCGTCTTCGCGCACATCCGGACCAGCGGGGTCTGGAATACCGAGCCCGGCGGCGCCAACAACCTGCTGCGCTTC
>Ga0172377_10003874_pt1 | contig 15418 bp, 10 predicted proteins | sample Pumphouse3metaG_FD_119749 | JGI IMG/M metagenome (GOLD analysis project Ga0172377, IMG submission 119749) | Leachate microbial communities from a municipal landfill in Southern Ontario, Canada - Pumphouse #3 metaG | ecosystem: Engineered > Solid waste > Landfill > Unclassified | place: Canada...
CAGTTCTCTGTGGACTATGCAACCTCCTACAGTACGTCATACAATAACCAATTTGCCACTTACGAACCAATTTGGTCAAACTATGGTGGCAAGGATGTCATTGTTGAACTCACCAAGTACAGTCTTGACAAAAAATCGGGTGTACAGAATATTAGTGGTAGTGCAAGCAATCAGGTGATGAACTTCAATGCGCACTTCGACTACAAAAACACGTTCAACGGTTTGCATAATGTAAGTGCTATGCTCTTAGCCAACGGCTTTCAAATCACCAATTCAGGTGAATACCACAAGACAAGCAATGCCAACCTTGGTCTTCAGTTGTCATACAACTACGCACACAAGTACTTTGCAGACTTCTCAGGAGCCGCTATTCACTCAGCTCGTTTGGCTCCTGGTCATCGCGAAGCGTTCTCTCCTTCTCTTTCCTTAGGTTGGAATATCGCTCGTGAAGATGCCATGCAGGGTTCCATCTTCAATGACTTGTTACTAAGTGTCAGCGGTAGTGTCATCAATACCGACATGGGGATCGATGAGTACTATATGTATGCAGGCAACTATAGCCAGACAAGTGCATACTGGTGGGGCTGGCGTGAAAGTGTCTCTCTCCACCCCACAGTGAGCAACCGTGGTGCAAATGAAGACCTCACGTTCCTCAAGCGCAAGGAGCTTTCTTTTAACTTGAAGGCAGCTTTGTTTGACAAGGCTCTCACTGCAGACCTATCTTTCTTCATCAATTCGATGGAAGGCAAGATTATCTCTCCAAACAACCAGTACCCTAACTACTTCTTTACTTACTATCCAGATGCCTCGTTCATTCCCTATACAAACTATGACAACGACCGTCGGACAGGTTTTGACTTCGCTTTAAACTATAAGAAGCAGTTTGGCAAGTTCTATTTTACTGCCGGAGTAACGGGTACTTATTATGCCACCAAAGCAACTAAGCGCGATGACTCCAACTTCACCGATACCTACCAGTATCGTCAAGGTAAGCCAATTGATGCACTTTGGGGCTATGAAGCTATCGGATTCTTTGCTAACGAGGACGACATCACCAACTCACCGAGCCAGAGTCGACTCAGCGGAAATATTAAGCCGGGCGATATAAAGTATAAGGATCAAAATGGCGACAACTACATCGACAATAAGGATCAAGTCAATCTCGGACGTGGTGGATGGTACGGAAGTCCCTTCACGTTAGGCATTAACTTGACAGCCAAATATGAGGGCTTCACGCTATTTGTACTTGGCACTGGCGGATGGGGTGGAAATGCTTTCACCAACAACTCATACTATTGGATCGATGGAGAAGACAAGTATTCTGCAGTTGTTCGCAATCGCTGGACCCCAGAGACAGCTTCCACTGCAACTTATCCACGACTCACTACTGGAAACGGTGTGAACAACCTCACCAACTCCAACTTCTGGATTTATTCCACTGACCAATTCAATCTCTCAAAAGTGCAGCTTACCTACGATTTCCCACAGCAGTGGTTCCGAGGCAACGGCTTTGTACATGGCCTCTCTGCCTATGTTAGTGGAAATAATCTACTTAAGATAGCCAAGAATAGAGAGATTCTCGAACTCAATGTGACTTCAGCTCCGCAGTCTCGTTTTTATAATCTTGGTGTGCAAGTAACTTTCTAATTGACTAACAACTATGAATAAGAAAAACATATACAGGCTAATGCTGATTGCCACCCTGCCCCTGTTCACAGGATGCGACGACCTCTTCGATCCGGCAATAGAAAACCAACGCGACATCGAGGCTATGTGGGCCGAACCTACATACGCTGAGGGTTTCCTTGCTAATGCCTACGTGCTCCTGCCTTATCAGGAATCTCCGAGCACCGACTTAGCAACCGATGATGCCGTGTCTAATGATCAGGCCAACAACTATTTGCGTATGGCGACAGGTTCATGGGCTGCAGACAATGACCCAACAAGCCAATGGCAGAATCGTTTTAACGCCATACAGTACGTCAACATTTTCCTTGAAAACTGTGACAAGGTGGTGTGGTCTAACGATCAACTCCTTCGCACATTGTTCAATGACCAGTTCAAGGGACAGGCTTTCGCTATGCGTGCCTTGCAGCAATACTACCTTTTGAGGGCCCATGCAGGCTATACAGATGACGGCCAACTGCTCGGTTTCCCTCTCCATCTCTCGTCAGAAGGTTCTGGGAGCGACTTCAACCAGCCACGCGCCACTTTCCGTGAATGCTATGATCAGATCATGGTTGACATCGACAGTGCTTTGGCTCGCTTGCCACTTCAGTATGGTGACGTACCTTCAACGGACAATGTACCTGCCAAATATACTTCTATCGGAGCCACGATGGGTGAATACAATCGTGCATTTGGCTCTCACTTCTTCGGTCTGATGAGTGGCAAGGCTGTTGAAGCTCTGCGTGCACAAGTTGCATTGCTCGCCGCAAGCGACGCTTATAATGCGGGCTCTGGTGTAAAGTGGGAAGACGCAGCCAATGCTGCTGCCATCGTACTCGACCGCATTGGTGGTATCAACGGCATGGACCCTACTGGTTGGAAGTGGTTTGACAACACAAGCGCCATTGACAACATGAAGGCTACCGAACAACCGGATGAGGTCATTTGGCGTGGCTCCAAGGCATCAAGCAGTTCAATGGAGTCTGATAACTTCCCACCGTCTATTTATGGTAAGGGCCGGGTCAATCCCACTGAAAACCTTGTAGAAACCTTCCCAATGGTCAACGGTTACCCCATTACAGATGCCCAAAGTGCCTACAGTGCCACTACACCATACGATAACCGCGACCCTCGCCTGGCTGCCTATATCATTTATGACGGGCAGAAGATGGGTAGTTCTAGTGCTGTAATCACAACAGGTACTTATGGCACAAATCGTGATGCTTTGAATAGGGAAAGCGGTGTTTCTACCCGTACGGGTTATTATCTGCGCAAACTCTTGCGCCGAGATGTAAACCTAACCCCATCGAGTACCACAAGCCAAAACCACTTCCAGGCATACATGCGCTACACTGAGATCTTCCTCGACTATGCAGAAGCTGCCAACGAGGCCTGGGGACCAGAGGGCAAGGGTTCTCATGCATACTCTGCCTACGATGTCATCAAGGCTCTGCGTTCTCGTGCAGGTGTCGGTATAGGCAATGGTGATGCATACTTAGAGTCAATCAAGGGAGATAAAGAGAAGATGCGCCAGCTCATTCGCAACGAACGTCGCATTGAACTTTGCTTTGAAAACCAGCGTTTCTATGACCTCCGTCGATGGAAGGTGAGCCTTGATAAGCTCAACGAACCCGCAAAGGGACTTCAGATTGACAAGGATGCTGAGGGCGTCTTGCACTACACTGTCTTGCCTAAGGTAGAAACACGCGACTATAAAGACTATATGTATTTCGGTCCGATACCCTACAGCGAAGTTATCAAGTGGAGCCAGCTGCAGCAGAACAAGGGCTGGTAATCATCATTAGGAATCAGATAAAACTTTAAGACGACATGAAAAAATATCCATTTTTATCCGTTATTGCCGTAGCAGCACTTATGATGAGTCTCTCCTCTTGCGAGAACGGAAAGCAGGATTTCCCCGACTTTGAGGGCGGTGTCTCCGTCTATTTCGCCACTCAATATCCTGTACGTACACTTGTCATAGGTGAGGACGAATATGACACGAGCATGGACAATGCCCACAAATTCAAGATTGTGGCTACAATGGGCGGGGCTTACAGCGGACGCGACATCGCTGCACAGATAGCTGTCGACCCGTCAATTACAAATAATCTATACTTTGTCAACGGTTCTCCTGTCCAGGCAATGCCTACAAATTACTACACGCTGGCAGACAATACGATTCGCTACAACGGCAGCTTGACTGGTAGCGTTGAGGTGCAACTCACCGACGCTTTCTTTGCAGATCCCGATGCAGTAAGCAACACTTACGTTATCCCTTTGGTGATGACATCGCAGACTGGAGCCGACTCAATACTCGTGGGACGCACCCTCGTTGCTGGTGAGTCGCCACAGCGCACCAACTCCATACGTTGGGATATCCAACCGAAGGATTTCGTGCTCTATTTGGTGAAATATATCTGTAAGTACGATGCCAACTATCTACACCGTGGGTATGCCAACATCACTGCTGCGGGCGCTCAGTCAAAAGTGGTCTATACTGCGGCAACGCTTGAAAAGACTCCCATTGTAAGCAACATCTCTACACGTTCTTTGAACTCCATCCTTTATCCTGTGACTTACAACATCAATCATCAGGATGTGACATGCAACCTGCTCGTCTCCTTTGATGCACAGGGGAATGCAACGGTATCCTCAGCTACAGAAGGTGTAACAGTCTCCGGCTCTGGCTCCTATCAGGACAAAGCAGCTAAGAAAGCATGGGGCGATCAAGATCGCGACGCTCTCTATCTTGACTATAACATCGACTTTGGTACGTCACAAGTCGTTGCCAAAGACACGCTCATTTGGCAGAGTCGTGGCGTAAAGGTAGAGGAATTCGCTCCTACATATAAGCAGAACTGATCTAAAAGAAGATAGCTATGAATATTTTCAAATCTATGATAGCATTGGCCGCAGTGGTCGTTCTCACTGGCTGCGCCGACAATACTTATATGGAATACAAGACAGCAGCGCCTCAAAGAAGTGCTGACTACGACTACCTCAACGATTATGGCGACTTGAAGACATACGTCGATCGTGCCACATATCCCACATTTAAGCTTGGTGGTGCAACAAACGCAGCTGAGTTCAACAATCTGGGATTGGTCTATGCGTTAGATGTGGCCAACTTTGATGAACTTGTTACCGGCAACGCTTTCAAGTATTCGTCGATTGTAAAAGACGATGGTACTATGGATTTTTCGACTGTGCAAAAGTTTATCACTAATGCAACCGATGCTGGTCTGAGCGTTTATGGGCACACGCTGCTATGGCATTCCCAGCAAACCATCAAGTATCTAAACGGCCTCATCGCCGACCGTATTCCTCAAGGGTCCGCTGGCAACGAGTATGTTTTCAAGTACCAATTTGAGAATGGTACACTTCTCAACGGATGGGGCAATGGCTCTACCAAAGAGATCGTTACTAGTGGATCTCATGATGGTTCGGCATACATGAAGGTTGTCAATCCGACTGTCGCCGACCCATGGAGTGCTCAGTTGGCAGTAGATATCGCTTCTCCATTAGAGGCAACCAAGACATATACCCTTCATTTCTGGGCCAAGGCAAGCGCTGAAGGCTCCATCACCGCAGGTTTTCAAGACCCCAGCAACTATGCTGGCTGTGGAGACTTCCCTGTCATCAACCTCACTACCGACTGGAAGGAGTATTCTCTTGAAGCTACAGTCACTGGAGCAAATGCAGCCCGATTCCTTTATAGCATAGGTAAATTTGCAGGAGAGATAGACTTTGATGGTATTGAGCTCTACTCTGCTGCAGCTGCAACTGTTGAGCTTCCTAAGACCGTCGTTCTGTACAACTTCAACGATGGCACTCCTCTAGGCGGATGGGGCAATAGCTCCACAAGGACAGTTGTTGATGGATCTCGCGATGGCAGTAAGATGCTTAAATTCACCAACCCCTCAAAGGTTAATTCTTGGGAGGCACAGATCGCTGTTGATTTCGCTGAGCCATTGGAACAAGGTAAGGTTTATTACCTACGTTTCTGGGGCAAAGCAAGTGCTGCCGGCACCGTGGGAGCAGGCTATCAGAATCCAAGCAACTACAATGGATGTGGCAATTACCCCAACTTCGATTTAACAACCGATTGGAAGTTGTATGACCTTGCTACTTCTATTACCGGTGATAATGCAAAGCGCCTCACGTTCAACCTTGGTGCATTTGCAGGCGATATTTATTTCGACAACGTTGAGATCTATCACATGGTGCAAAGTAACACCATCCCGTTGACTGCCGAAGAGAAGCGCGACACTCTCACATGGGAGTTAGAACGCTGGATCAAAGGAATGATGGGTGCCGTGAATGGCAAGGTGAAGGCATGGGATCTCTGCAATGAGCCGATGTCAGATGGTCATCCCACAGAGTTAAAGTCTGCAGCTGTCGAAGGCGGAGATAACAACTTCTATTGGCAGGACTACCTTGGTAAGGACTACGTGCGCACCGCCGTCAAATTTGCACGGCAGTACGGCGGCAATGACCTTGTGCTCTTCGTCAATGACTATAACCTCGAAGCCTCTTACAATAACAACGCCAAATGCGATGGGCTTATCAACATGATAACCTATTGGGAGAGCGATGGAGTGACGAAAATAGACGGTATTGGAACTCAGATGCACGTGTCCTGCTCGATGAATCCAGAGCAGCAGAAGCGCAACGAGGATGCTGTTGTCAAAATGTTCCAGAAATTAGCCGCAACAGGTAAGCTCATCCGCGTTTCTGAGCTCGACATGGGCTTACAGGATGCAGATGGTAACGCTGTAAAGACTATTGACGTGACAGAGGAACAGCACCACGCCATGGCTGCCTATTACAAGTTCATCGTAGAGAAGTATTTGTCCCTTATTCCTGTAGCCAAGCAATATGGCATCACCGCATGGGGTGTAACCGACAGCCCCGAGACTAGCTTCTGGCGTGCAGGTGAGCCTATCGGCCTTTGGGATCTTAATTACTACCGTAAGCACACCTATGCAGGTTTTGCAGATGGTTTGGTTGGCAAGTGATTGTAGCAACAGCTTCATTACTACCAGATAAGATAAAGACAAAATATATTCAATAGTTTTTCATTTTTATGATCTGATCAATAAAAAGGTATCAGAAGTAGGTTTGTTTATGCAGAATCTGTCTGCAGAGTAGAATTTATGACAGGTTTTGCGCGTGTAATTTAAGCTTTTGAGTTGATATGCGAGATGCACATCAACTCAAATTTTATTATATCCACCCCATCCAAGAGAATATCGACGAATATGAAGGGTATGCAAAAGGCACTACAATATAGGCATATTGCAGATGCCCTTAAATGACTCTGGATTAGAGTCTCAAACGAAACTAAGTGAGGTTCTTCCAGGTTTATATACAAGGCACCGATAGTCTACACAAACGTTAGAACTCTACCTGTACTTTGAAATTGAACAATCGCCCTGTGAGATAATTGGGCACGGCATACTGTTGGCCTGTCACGTCTGTGATCCAATAGTATGAATTGACGTTGTTAATGCCGAAAAGGTTGAGGCAATCAACGCCAAGCCATACATTTCTGAACACTGAACCTTGAGTGTGATCCTCGTTGTCGAGCAACCGATAACTCATACCGATGTCGGCACGCCGATAAGCAGGTGCACGGAAAGTGTTGTTTTCAAGTTCACGGTGAGGTGCCGAGAAAGGCAGTCCATCGGCCATCGCCATCTTCAGACTCATCTTCCAACGTGTCGTTCCAGGGAAATAATCGGTGAAAAAGAAGTTCAAAGCATAACGTTGATCAGTAGGAAGAGGAATGGATTTGCCGTTGAGGTTCATGCGCGTGTTCATCAGCGACAACGTGAGCCATGAGTCGGTACCAGGCACGAACTGCCCGAAGAGCTTCAAGTCAATGCCTGCAGCATGTCCAGAGGCTTGGTTATCTCCATAATAGACCACTTTTACATTGTTCACGGAATAGGGCACTAGATTACCCAACAGCTTGTAATAGACCTCGGCTGTGAACTTATAGGGACGATTCTTGATGTTGAACCGATAGTCCATGCCGCCTATAAAGTGAATAGAACGCTGACTGCGGATGTTTTCATTAAGCGTTGCTCGAGTGATGCCGTTTACCGTTGAGGTATCACGCAACTCCTTGAAGAATGGTGCTTGGTAATAAAGTCCTGTAGCTAAACGGAAGGTGAGATTTTGGTTGAACTGCGGTATGATGCCCAATGAGACGCGTGGTGAGAGTATCGACTCGCCGGTAAAGCTCCATCTTGAGAATCGAAGACCATAATTAAGGGTATATAACGTGCTGTCGTTACCTGAACGGAAGCGCCACGTGTCCTGTACATAGGCCTCTAGGCGGTTGGCACTTAAAGTATTCTTGGCAAGCAGAGAATAAATCATATAAAGATCCTTGCCTGTGTGAGGCACACTATATCCTGCCGAGTCGCGCATCTCATACTCGGCAGATTGGTCCTCGATATGCTCGCGTTTCAGTGTCAACGCACCTTCGATACGATGTTGACGAGTCGTGTGTTGCGCCAAGAGCTTGATGCTTTCCACATGGCCTTTGAGACGATTGCGAGCGTGCTCAAAGTATGTTCCGACTCCAAGGTTCTCCGAAGTCTCGGTCTGTGTGAGCCAATACTGTCCTTGAATGTCATAAGTTTCGCGCTCTGAGGTGGAAAATGCAGAGCCAATCAGGGATACCTTGGTACTGTCTCCAAAATGCCGTGTGATACCAATCGTACCAAAATAGGTGCGGAAACGATCCTTCTCCTGGCCATCAAAGTAAACTCGAAAAGACTTCACATCCTTCAGCGTACCAAACTTTGTTTCCCTGTCCTCAGGCTCAAAATTGAACTGGTTGTCTGATATGTTGCCAATGAAATCTACCGTCCAACGTTTGTTGGGTGTCCAAGCGAGGTATGTCTGGTAGTCAAGGAAGTTAGGGTTATATTCTCCCTTTGTCTGGAGAGAACCCAGTAGGTAGCTTGTCGTCTTGTATCTCACGCCGTTGGCCCAGGCAAAATGCTTGTTGGAAAAGCCAACATAAGCGCTTGCGCCAAGCAAAGAGGCAGACACGTTGGCCTCAAAAGGTTTCGGACGACGATAAGTAATATCGAGGGTCGAAGACATCTTGTCCCCATATTTAGCCTCGAATCCACCTGTGGAAAAGCCAATGCGATCAACCATATCGGGGTTGATAATCGAGAGTCCTTCCTGTTGACCACTCCTGACAAGGAAAGGTCGGTATACTTCAACATTGTTGATGTACACAGAGTTCTCATCAAACGTTCCACCGCGCACATTGTATTGAGACGAGAGTTCGCTATGTGTCGAAACGCCTGCCTGACTCTGTATCAGTTCCTCCACAGCATTACCGTTTGTAGAAGGTAGCGAACGCAATTGATCAGTGGAAATATTCTGGGTCTGCCCCGACTGTATTTTCTGTCCCGTCACATTGACTTCACCCAACTCATTTGCAGAATCGAAGAGCACGACTTGAAGGGTTTGAGTTCCCTTTGGTTTATACAATACGCGCTTCTTGGGGCGATATCCAAGCATGGAAAAGTTCACCACGACAGAATCTGCCGATCTCAACGTGAGACTATACTCTCCCTTAAGCGAAGTCACCGTGGCCTTGCCTTGAGCCACGCACGACACACTCGCCAACTCCACAGGGTTGTTCTGTGTGTCTACAACTCGACCACGAAGCGTAAAACTTTGCCCCATGGACTGAATAGTAATGGCCAACAGCGTAGTAATTATGAATAATCGCCGGTACATATTGCTAAAATAACGTATACCGTTGTCGATTATTGCATCTATTGATAAGGTAGTCTGGTTAAGAAGAGGCTCACTCCCTATAGAACCATGACACCAATCGATTGAGCCAACCAATGGAAATGCGGAACCAACGATAGGTAGAAACTGGCTTACCTCCAAAGCTGAGGATGAACTCGCGATATGGATTACGAGGATAAGGTAGGCCCACATCAAGAAAGAAGAAATGCGAATAGTTGTGCTCCCAAGCCCAATTCATAGCGTGCCAGATGGTCATCGTGTTGGGGTGAAGAATATGATAAGACTTCCTTCGCGATGCGATGTACCACAGATAAGCATTGCCTTCGGAGTAGGCACAGGCGCAACCACCGATAATCTTGTCTTTATAGAGGGTAACGAATATGTGTGCGTAATCGCTCCTATATAGCTCCACGAGCTGCTCTTCGGTAGGTGGCAGTCGCTGAATCTTGAACCGGTAGTAGCTATGTAATAGCTTATGGAACTTCCGCACCTCGCTTTCCGAAGACGCTTCTCGGGTTGACACGCCAAGGTTATAGACACGTTCTATACGATCTTGCAACTTATCGCCAATTCGCTCGATAGGTGATTTGGAATGGAGAGAATTGTGCACCTCCTGCCATCCCACAGGAAAATAATTGTTCTTGCGGAAGAACCGATAACCAAACATCTTGCGTGAGAGGTTGCTGAACTCGGTGTATAGGCACAGACGGCGACGCATTTTGCGTGTCAAGGCTTGCAGCAGCAACCCAAAGACCTCCTCCCGATTTATGTCGTCGGCATATTCTCCTTCGCCGTAGATGCGACCTTGGGTATATAAATAAGGAGGGAGCCAAGAGCCACGCCTACGGATAATAGCCAATGCGTGTCCTACGATACGCTCATCATCAGTGACGACAGCCATATAAGGTTTCTGGCCTGGTGTTCTTTCTATAATGTGAAAGAGCTCCGGACTATGAAAGAAGTTTTGGCAAGTCATCTCTGGCAAAATCTCTCCCGATGTATAAAGCCTGACTTGATAGGGGTTCACACGGCAAAGATAACAATTTTTCGGAATAATGCTCCCGTGTGTACTATCTTTTTGTTATCTTTGCCTGACAACCATAAAGATAAGATATGGAAGACTTCAAAGACTTAGTTCAGCGTCGCCGTAGTCATCGACGCTTCACTGATGCCCAGGTGTCACCTGAGGACTTGCAGATAATTCTACGTGCCGCGCTGATGTCACCGACGTCTCGTGGACAGCGCAATTGGCATTTTGCCGTGGTGGATCGCAAAGACGACCTACTCAAATTGTCAGATGCCAAGGATGGCGCCGGTCACTTCATTAAAGACGCTGCCCTTGCCATCGTGGTAATGGGAGACCCCGAAGTGAACGATTGCTGGGTGGAAGACTGTAGCATCGCTGCTATCTCCATGCAATATCAGGCAGAGGACCTAGGACTTGGCAGCTGCTGGATACAGATGAGAGGCCGTGGCCTTAGCGACGGACACACGGCCAATGAGGTAATTCATGGCATTTTGGGACTACCCGAACACCTTGAAGTACTATGCGTGTTGGCCATCGGGCACGCCGCTGACGAGCGCCAACCGCAGAATGAGGATAAGCTGAAATGGGAGAACGTAATCATTAAATCAGATGATTAACTACGACCTTAAATGCATCCGCGCCATCATCTTCGACATCGACGGTGTTCTCTCCACAGAGACCGTGGGCATGGACCAAGACGGTATGCCTCTGCGAACTATTAACATCAAAGATGGCTATGCCATACAATTAGCCCAGAAGATGGGTCTTCGTATCGCGATAATGACTGGTGGTACTGACGAACGCATACGTCGGCGATACGAATATCTTGGCGTAGAGGACATCCATTTGCAATGTAGTGTGAAGCTCAAGACCTACGAGGCGTTCCGTGAGAAATATGACTTGGACGATGCGGAAGTCATCTTTATGGGCGACGATATTCCCGACTTGGAAGTCATGCAGCGTGTCGGTTGCCCTTGTTCCCCGTCTGATGCTTGTGCTGAAGTAAAGGCCGTATCTTGCTATGTATCACAGAGACTTGGCGGCCACGGCTGTGCTCGAGACGTCATCGAACAAGTCTTGCAAGCGCAAGGGAAGTGGATGATGGATCGAAAGGCGTTTGGATGGTAAATCCTTGCCTCCTTCCCCAAGACAAAAAATAATTTTCGGGTAACAAGAGCGTCTAGATTGGTTGATGGTTCAATTCGATTTGATGTTCCGTTATCCTTCATATTAACAGATCACTTGATTCATTTGGTTTTTTAAAGTGCCCGAATTTCTGCAATTATAGGCTATGAATCCAAGCAACAATACTCCCCACCCCACCAACAATAACTATCAAGTCTCGGAAACTCTAATGGCTCCTGCCACTACGTTGAAAGGTCTTGAAGGAACTCGGCTCATCCTTGCCAGCAATTCTCCTCGTCGCCGTGAGCTTCTTGGTGGACTGGGTCTGCGCTTTGAGGTACATGTCCTTCCAGACATTGAGGAGAACTATCCTGAGGGACTTCCAATGGAAGAGATACCCCAATACATCGCACGCGAGAAGGCTGCATCCTACGATATTTCATCCGACGAGCTACTTCTCACTGCGGACACCATTGTCGTCGTTGACAGCGAGGTGCTCGGAAAACCCTGCGATGCTGCCGATGCTCGCCGTATGCTTCAAGCCTTGAGTGGGCGGGCGCATCAAGTCATCACTGGCGTGTGCCTCACCTCCATTCATAAACAACGCGTGTTTGCTGTATCGACTGAGGTTTCTTTTAAGTCACTGACTGACGAGGAAATCGATTATTACATTGCCAACTACCGTCCTTATGACAAGGCGGGTGCCTACGGCATCCAAGAATGGATAGGCTATATAGGGGTAACAGGTATCCGTGGTAGCTATTTCAATGTGATGGGGCTTCCCGTACAGCGTATCTACGAGGAGTTGGTGAAGTGGTAAGCCAATGGATAAAGGATACACAACCAGCATCTCTCGGATTATCATAGTTTTGTCGCAATAATTTGAACAAATATTAGCTTCTTTTTCACACAATTGTAATACAAGTGCCGTATATTTGCAGTGTTGAATTAAAGCCAACAAGATGAAAGTTGTGTTTGCCGTTCAAGGCGAAGGACGAGGGCACCTCACACAAGCCCTTACATTGGAGAAGATGCTCACAGATCATGGCCACCAAGTGGTCAAGATACTCGTGGGACAGAGCCAAGCACGTCCTATGCCCGCATTCTTCGGCCAGCGCGCCAAGGCTCCTGTGCAGGGATTCCTAAGTCCCAACTTCCTTCCTTCGAAGGCAAACAAGACTGTAGGTCTTGGAAAATCAATCGCTTTCAACATACTCAAGTCACCAAGTTACTTGTCAAGTATACGCTTTCTGAATCGCCAATTCAAGGAAAGCGGCGCCGACCTCATCATTAACTTTTACGAAATTCTTACCGGTCTTTGCCATTACGTGTACCACCCCGATATCCCAATGGTATGCATAGGACACCAATACATGTTCTTACACCCCGACTACCCATTCCCCAAAGCACATTATCTCAGTCAGAAGCTCATGATGGCTTTCACTCGGGCTACCTGTCTTGGTGCTACCCGACTGCTCGGTCTCTCTTTCCGCCATGTGCCCGACGACGACGCTCACCTACTCTCCGTCGTGCCTCCAATACTCCGCAAGGAAGCCCTTAACACACCACGACTTCATGGTGACTATATCACGGGTTACATTCTGAACTCGGGTTTCAGTGAGTCGATCATGCAGTGGCATACTAAGCATCCCGAGATAAACTTGCATTTCTTTTGGGATAAGTGCAATTCTGAGGAAACAACACGCATCGACGACACATTGACTTTTCACGCCATTGACGACCATAAGTTCCTCCACTATCTTGCCAATTGCCGTGCATATGCCACAACCGGTGGCTTCGAATCAGTCTGCGAAGCTATGTACATGGGTAAACCTGTGATGATGGTCCCCGCCCATGTGGAGCAAGAGTGCAACGCCCATGAAGCCAAGCTTCAGGGGGCAGGCATCGTCGCTGATCAATTCGACATGGATCAACTCCTGGAATTCAGTCAGGCGCATGAAGAAGACATCAAGTTCCGCCAGTGGGAAAATGAGGCAGAGCTCATGGTCATCAGCCGGTTAGAGACTGCTGTAGGACAGTATCGCCATGCCGAGACTATCCGCTTTGGCATATTTGGAACAACATTCTCCACAATCTAACGTGCAGTCTTTTCTGCCCAAAGGGCAGACACGTTTATACCTCCCCTCGTAGTGATTACGGGGGGACTTTTTTTGTTTAAATCTGAACTCCGACATGAAGATTAGGATAGGCTATCCGGTCACATTAGATTGGACAAAATAATACAGGTATTACCACTTTCAGTTTTGAAATTAATAACTTGCATTGGTATCTAGATTTTTATTTGGGGCAAAAGTTGAGACGCTTTAGTCTAATCGATTGTTCCTAAGGAAAGTTTCTAATACTTTGAAATGACTAATTTGTTGAATTTATTTTACACGCGTTAAGTGCCCTTTGGCACTGCGATTAGTGCTTAAACGCACTGCGATTGAGTACTAAAGGGAATGCGTTTACGGCCTTAACGCGATGCCATTCGGCACTTATCGCAAACCCATCACATTTCAACCAAGATTCCACATGCGATAGATATACTGAACGCGGATTTTTGTTCTTTTTTGAAAGCACATTTATGATTGGAAAGCAAGATGTTTCAGTTAAATTTTTCGAATATTATTTACACTTTTATCGTGGAATTGCCAAAACACAACCGCCTGTTATCATAACTGAAATAGTCTTAGTTTGCTTCTTGAAGAATAACGAAAATAAGCAAAAGAAGAAGATTTTCATGTATCAAATAGACCGCATTCGATTTTAAAAATACCATCGAAAGGAGATAGATAAAGGCTGCTCCGATTAACAATTTACCACATCTTTTATTGTTTCGCTGAGCAAAAAAGGTATTAATAGACTTGGGCTTCTGACATTATTTTCTTATTTTTGCATCATTAAATCTACCTAGAACCTGATTACCATGCAGATAAGCAAATACCTGGTCGCTAATCCTCATGACAGTCTATGGGGGCTTACCGTATCTACCGTGGGTTATGAAGAAATCGCCCCTGATGATGATTATCCCACCCATGGTCATGCCGATGGTTACTATTTTAACCTCAGCAAGGGTCGCATCCTCAATGAATACCAACTTCTTTATCTCACTGAAGGCGAGGGCATTTTCCACTCGTCAACAGTAAAGAACGCCAAAATAAAGGCAGGAGACTTATTCCTTTTGTTCCCCGGAGAGTGGCATAGCTACCACCCTCTTCCAGAAGTTGGTTGGAAAAGCTATTGGATCGGGTTCAAGGGACAGAATATGGATAGTCGCGTTTTACACGGATTTCTTTCTCCTGAAAAGCCAATATACCACGTCGGGTTCTCGTCTTGGATTGACAATATGTATCGATTGGCTTTTGAAACAGCCAAAGAAGAAGGTGCTTTTGTGCAACAGACACTTGCGGGCGTTGTAAATCTGCTCATTGGGTTGATGTATTCTTTGGAACGCAACTTACAGCTCAACAGCAATAAAAACCATGTGAATATGGTTAATCACGCTCGTAACCGCATACGCGAGACGCTCGAGGATGATCTCACCATTCAGAAAATCGCCAAGGAAATGAGTGTAAGTTATAGCAACTTCCGGAAGCTTTTCAAGGAGTTCACTGGTGTCTCTCCCTGTCTTTATCAGCAGGATCTGCGCTTGCAACGGGCAAAGGAACTGCTCACGACCAGCAACCTTAGCATCAAGCAAATTGCCTACCAACTTAGGTTCGAGTCACCCGATTATTTCTCCTCAAAGTTTAAGATTAAGACTGGTATCACTCCCAGCGAGTTTAGAAATCAAACTCGTTA
>Ga0172377_10003875_pt1 | contig 15416 bp, 15 predicted proteins | sample Pumphouse3metaG_FD_119749 | JGI IMG/M metagenome (GOLD analysis project Ga0172377, IMG submission 119749) | Leachate microbial communities from a municipal landfill in Southern Ontario, Canada - Pumphouse #3 metaG | ecosystem: Engineered > Solid waste > Landfill > Unclassified | place: Canada...
CGTTCTGCTTCCGCCAAGTGGAATATATACATAATCCCTGAACCAACTTGACAGTGAAATATGCCACCTTCTCCAAAATTCAGATATTGAACGTGAAATATATGGATAATTGAAGTTTGCAGGGAATATGAATCCAAACATTCTGCCAAGTCCTATGGCCATATCACTATATCCGGAAAAATCAAAATATAACTGAAATGTATAACATACTACACCTAGCCATGAAACACTGATCATGTTCTCATTTGCCGGTAAGCCAAATATTTTGTCTGCAATAGACGCAACCGAATTTGCAATAATCAGTTTCTTACTCAATCCTACAACGAATAACCTGATTCCTGATGAAAATTCCTCCACAGTACATTTTCTTTGATTTATCTGCTCGGCTATACTTTCATATCTGACTATCGGTCCTGCAATCAATTGTGGAAACATTGAGATATAAAGTGCAATATTTGTAATATTCTTTTGCACAGGGACCCTTTTCCTGTATAAATCAATCACATAACTCATTCCCTGAAATGTAAAAAAAGAAATACCTATGGGCAATGTAATAGAGGGAACCTGTATTGTAGTATGGAACCACTCATTTATTGTATTAAGGAAAAAGCCGGTATATTTCCAATAGCATAAGTTGGCTATATTTCCAATGATCACCAAAACAAAAGTGGTTTTCTCCGCTATTACATTGCCTTTGCTCCGCGCACCTGAAATCAATATCCCGCCGAAATAATTAAAACATATGCAAAATACAAGTATGGGAAGAAATGTCGGTCCGCCCCAAAAATAAAAGAATAGACTGGCCAACAATAGCCATATGTTCTTCACACGGATATTTCTGCAAATAAAATATCCTATCAGTGTAACAGGAAGAAAAAAGAAAACAAATGTCGTTGAACTGAATACCATTATATGCCCCTGCTAAATTCACGTATTTTTATAAATCAAAATTATAATCTCTTTCACCCTTGGTTACTATAATTACATGGTGAATAGTATAACTTGTAATTATCTGTCTCAAGCAATAGTGTTATGTCAGTGTGATTTGACATAAATTCGTCAAAACTTTCCTGAGTGCTTTCAGTAATAAGGTAAGCCGTCGGTAAATCATATTCTGCATCAGGGCAATACCAGTCTGTACTTGTAAGCCACTTGCTGATATTCATTTTTGAAAAATCATCGATTGCCGCCCCCTGCACTTTGCCATCTGATAATACAGTCAGACTGTTCGCATTTTCAAATGATGTATAACAATACTTACAATTGTTTTCTTCTATACATGCTACAATCTCTGCCTGTTCAGAATGCGAATCACCATTTTGGGCGATGTTTGGATAGTATATGCTTATCCAGTTTTGAATTGTGACAACACTCACAACAACAATCAGTAATATTGAAACCGATTTACTTACTATCCTGTATTTAGAAATGGCTGAATATGTTCTGTCCTGAAGTAAACTTAACATACAGGCAAATGAGTAAGCCACTATAAAGAAAATCGAGAAATAATATCTGGCAGAAACTGCTGTTGTCGTGAATGAGTTCGACAGAAAAACAACTATCAGGCTCATCCAGAAAAAACCAAGCGTCAATAATTGTGCGCGGTTCACCTTCCTGTTTGCAATAAGATAAACTGCCATAACAGCCAAACTTATAACGAGAATTATGATAAGAAATATGTTGTGTGAACCTGTCGTTCCTGTAATGTTTATGCACTGAAGGAACGAAGGCCATGCCTCTGTGATAAGTTTCCTGAGCCCACCCCTTATATTTCTTGATGTTCCCATTACTATTGCATATTTTGACCTTGTACCCAGATAAGCAAGAATAAGCATTACAAGAGACATAAGCGCTGTTCTTGAGTACTCTCTGACCCTAAATGGCAATCGTCTTTTCGTTATAGCATACACGAACCATCTCAAAAGCTCAGTCGCAAAGAGGGGAAAATAAATGACCAGTATTCCGCGCATCCCCGAAAGAGATATTGCGATAGCCATGAAGCTGCATAATATCATCCATGCCTGGTAATGCCTGATTCTTCCACTGGCAGCTAATACATAGATGTTCAGAGTAAAGAGCATGATGACAGATACGGTAATATAATATCCGCATAAAAGATACAGTGTCGTCAATATCTCCATCGTTCCAGGGAGAGCCAGCAAAACAAGTATCCCCGCCATTATCGGTATCCTGTCGATTGATGTGTTCTTCATCAGTATGGCAAAACATATGATGAGCATTACTGTCATAATGCAACATGAAATACCAAGTGAAAGATTCATATCACCGGTTATCCCATATATAGGAGCTGCCAAAGTGCATGTGCTTAGTATTCTTCTCTCACTGCTTGGAATCCATGAAGATGGCACAATGGCTTTGTTATTCCACATTTCACGAACCAGAACAGTTTCTGATGAAACATCAGCATTAAGGTAAGAAGTGTAGTGTAGAACATTGAAAGAGAAAATTGAATATGAAAACAATACAATCAGCAAAGATACGATTATAAGCATAATAATCTCAAATATTGATATTCTCTTATCCGTTTTCACTTATGCGCCCCTCAAGATTTTTTATCATGAACACACTGAAAAATGCCCTTTTCTTCCATTACTTACCAATAACAAAAACGCTCTCCGTCAACGTATTATGTCAACAGAGAGCGAAACAGTTCACTTCAAATCACTCTTTTACAAGCAGGCTCTTTCCAGTCATCTCGTCAGGCTGCTTCTCTCCCATAACCTGGATAAGTGTGGGGATAACATCAGCAAGAACGCCGTTCTCTCTGAGTTTCCAGCCCTGATCGTAATTAACAAGGATAAACGGAACAGGGTTCGTTGTGTGTGCTGTGAAAGGAGCACCTGTTGCCGGGTTGACCATCTCTTCGCAGTTACCGTGGTCAGCAAGGACGAACATAGTACCGTTCACTTCCCTGATTGCTTCGACAGCTTTGCCGACACATTCGTCAACAACTTCAACGGCTTTGATTGCAGCTTCTTCAACGCCTGTATGTCCGACCATATCAGGATTTGCAAAGTTGCAGATTATTACATCATACTTGCCACCCTTAATGGATTTTACAAGGTTATCACAGACTTCATATGCGCTCATCTGAGGCTTGAGGTCGTATGTGGGAACGTCTTTAGGAGAGTTAACAAGGATACGATCCTCATTCTTGTTCGGTGTCTCTACACCTCCGTTGAAGAAGAATGTAACATGCGCATACTTCTCAGTTTCAGCAAGGCGAAGCTGCTTATAGCCCTTATTTGCCAGCCATTCACCAAATGTATTCCTTATCTCTTCCTTCTTGAAAGCGATCTCTTTGTTAGGGATTGTCGGATCGTAGTCCTTGAAGCAGACGTAGAATACGTCTTTTCTCTTTCCTCTTGGGCCTCTGTCAAGATTGTCGAACTTATCAAAGTCATCATCACAGAAGCAGTGTGTGATCTCACGTGCTCTGTCAGGACGGAAGTTGAAGAATATGATTGAGTCACCGTCTTTGATCGTCGAAACAGGTTTTCCGTCCTTGCCTGTTACTACTGTAGGCTTTACGAATTCATCTGTCTCGTCTCTCTCATAAGACTGTTCGATAGCATCATGAGCAGATGCTGCCTTAAGACCTTTTCCTTCTGTCAGTGCATCATATGCAAGAACCACACGGTCATAGTTATTATCACGATCCATCGCGTAATAACGGCCACTGATCATTGCGATCTTTCCTACTCCGATCTCCTTCATTCTGTCTTCGAGCTGCTGAATATAAGAAGCTCCGCTCTTGGGAGGAGTGTCACGGCCGTCAAGGAAGCAATCAACATATACATTGCTGAGGCCTTCACGTTTTGCCATCTCGAGCAACGCATAAAGGTGTGTTATGTGGCTGTGGACACCGCCATCACTGAGGAGTCCGTATAAATGCAAATCTCCACCAGTTTTCTTGACATTCTCCATAGCTGCAAGGAGTTCCGCATTCTTATAGAAATCACCGTCATTAATGGATTTTGTGATTCTTGTCAGATCCTGATAAATGATCCTGCCGGCGCCCATATTCATGTGTCCGACTTCTGAATTTCCCATCTGTCCGTCAGGAAGTCCTACTGCGAGTCCGCTCGCATAGCCCTTGACAAACGGATATTCCTTTTCAAGCTTATCCATCACCGGAGTCTTAGCCTCAGCGACTGCATTGTGTTCCTTGATATCGCTGAGCCCGTAACCATCCAGAATCAGCAAAACTACAGGTCTGTGTTCCATTGCCATTAAATTACCTCCATAGAAATACTACTCTCTTTATATTAGTTTCAAACCGCGACTAATTGTATTACTTAGCCGCAACGGTTTCAACTTCAAATAAAATTGACATACTGACCATTCAGGTACAGACCGGCGATCTTTGTATTGGCAAGTCTTTGAATATCCGCCTGACTGATCGTAATATTAAGTTTTCCATAAGTCGGTGTGACATTCACTCCAAGATAGAAGCAGCCATTGAATACCATCGTAGGTCTTACAGTAATCTTCTGAAGATTTCCCTTGCTGTCATTTACCGTGAATGCAGCGAGCGGAACGCCTGTTGTCGTACCAAACACACCAAGATATCCGGCATTTTGAGTTGTAAGCACACCGCTTGTTCCGTCTACAAGGGTTATCGGCACTATTCCCGAAGAAGAAGTTCCATTGTTATTTACAGTTACAGTCTGCTTCTCCTTAATGACATTTACATAGACTTCCTTGTGACAATCATAGCCATCGACATAGAAAGCAAACATGACTCTGTCTGATGTTTCATCTTCACCTATATATATTGTCGCTGTGCTGGTGCCCTTGGCGCCTGTAAAATCTACTGCAGAGTGTTTGCTCTTGTTGCCGACCACATAGTAAACAAAATTTCCTGAAGATGTAATCTGGAATGAATAATGCTCACCGGTATGCAGGCTTATTGTGCCCGGATCAAAATCAATGCTGGGCGTATAAGCCATTACGTTGACACCCATCAACAGGGTAAGCATCAGAACAGTTGCAAGTAATAAAGAAAATCTTCTCTTAATGAGTTTCATTGAGTCTTCCTTTCCTAATAAACCGAGAATTATCTTTTGTGTTTTTTTAAACATTTATCAAGTGCCTGATAAATCACTTTTTGTATGCGTCATTCCTATTTGTTTATGCTATTATGGATGATGTTGACCGAATCAGACCTATAGGTCATATTATGACACACGAACTGCTCCGCATACAATGTGCACATTCATAATACTACTGACTATTATAACTTTCAGGGAGTAACATTTACAACCTGAGAACGAAACAAAGAGTGAGAAATAACATGATTACCTTACTTGCAAAACTTATAATTCCAAACTATCAGAAAACTTCCGACAGTAAAGTCCGTGAATCTTATGGCATTCTCTCCGGCATTGTCGGCATTTGCCTCAATGTATGTCTTTTTATTGGCAAGTTCATAGCCGGTCTGATGTCCGGTGCAATCTCAATAACTGCAGATGCCTTTAATAACCTTTCAGATGCGGGTTCCAGTATTGTGACACTGCTTGGATTCAAGCTTGCAGCTCAGAAGCCTGACACTGAACACCCTTATGGTCATGGACGGCTTGAATATGTTTCAGGACTCATTGTATCGATGTTCATCGTTGTCATGGGCGTTGAATTAATAAAATCCTCTATAACAAAAATCATTCATCCATCAGAAACTGAATTCAACACGCTTATTGCGGTTATCCTGTTGTGTTCGATCGTGGTAAAACTATACATGTTCTATTACAACAGTCGTCTTTCTGCCAGACTAAACAGCGTTGCCATGCATTCAACGGCAGCCGACAGTCTCTCAGATACTATTGCCACAACTGTTGTCCTTGTATCATCAATTTTCACAAAATTTACAAATATCAATATAGATGGAATCACAGGCCTTGCCGTCTCTGTTTTCATCATTTATTCAGGAGTTACGTCCGCAATTGACACCATCAATCCTCTGCTCGGGCAGCCGCCCACAGCTGAATATGTAGAAAAAGTGTGTAAAGTTGTCACCAGCTACAAGGGAATACTCGGAGTCCACGATTTTATGTCTCACGATTATGGCCCCGGTCGCCGCATGATATCGCTCCACGCTGAAGTGCCGGCTGATATGGATATTCTGGTGGCGCATGACATGATAGACAACATTGAGATGAGACTTGAGCATGAATTCGTAGTCAATGCCGTAATACATATGGACCCTATATCAGTAAATGACCCTGAGACTAATGCTTTAAGAGCAAAGGTTTCGCAGATGATACTGGATCTTGCACCAGGCCTCAGTTTCCACGATTTCCGTATCGTTAAAGGGCAGACCCACACCAATGTGTTGTTTGATGTCGTTGCGCCCTATGAATGTAAATTCTCTGATGAGGAAATAGTTTCGAAACTCAAGGAACAGATCAAGGGCATAAACCCTCACTATCACTGCATAATCAACGTGGATAAAAAATACATATGATATGTGCTATTGAAAATCTTTAATTTCTTTAGCAAGGCTAAAGGGAATATATTCTCCAGGTTTTGTTTCCTTATATGCTGTTTCGCTATGCATATAATTTACTATGTCAGTAGCACTAAAATGTATAAATTTAATGATTACAGCATTCAAAATGTTCAAATCATCATCCGACAATGATGAATAGTCATGTTTATCGGTTTCATAAAAATGTAGCATGACATTGTCATAATGTTGACTCGTTTCTTCACGCATATTCAAATTTTCAAGGCTAACAAGTGAATAATGGCCTACCGGAAGAGCCCCCATAGGCTCATGTACATAAACAAGACCTGTAATTGCAGCACCATAATTCTTATAAGAAAGCGCATCTGTATACCACAACAATTTCATTAACTTTACTTTATAAAGATTAGCAATTTTTTTTGCCATAAACGATATACATGCTTCAATTTTATCAATATTCAAAGTCTTATATCCGTTCAAATCAGATGGATCAAGTAAATCAATATAATGGCTTATTAAAACTTTTCTGGACAAATACTCTTTGCCATATAAATTGATATTTTCCTTTATTCTGTTTCGAATCGAAACAATTCTTGTATCTGAGAATTTATTCCTATTCTTTTCCAGCATTTCCATTGCTTCCAAAGGACTATCCTTAACAAGTCGCAACATAGTATCATAAGCTTCATCTTGTATGGCTTTGCTTTCATAACGAGAAATTGTTGCCTCTCCCCACCCCAATAATCTTGCAAATTCAACTTGTGACAAATCATACTTATCACGAATTCCAACAATCTCATTTGATGTCAAAAGGCCATGCTTAACGCGATACGCATTTCTTGCAGCCAAAAGATTCTTATTTGTCATATATGGCAATTCAAATTTGTTTTCTTCATCATCAGCAACATTAGGGCAATAAAAGTATTCTTCTTTATACTCAATTTCATCGTCCTTTATTATAATTTTTGCTATATGTTGTCTTTCTTCAACTTCATGACTTTTGTCACAAATAGGACAATTCATATATACTTTTCCAATAAGTGTGCTGTTTGTCATCTCTTCGACCTCCTTTACAAAGTCTATCTATATGGGAACTCCATTAAATGCTCTGCATAGTGAAAAGATACACATAAAACACGTTCTGCATCTATTTCTCTGATTTTTAATTTTATGTAAATCTGTTTACCGTTAATATCCTTCCCAAAAACAAATAAAAGTGGTGGATTGAAATCATCTCTATCGAATAATGTTTCAGAATATTCACTAGCACTTAGTTCCTTAAGTCTGTCTACTACATCGGATGTATCATAATCCAAATCAATCAGTGTATATGGTGTTGAAAAGCGTTCCTTGTTATATTGTTTGTTACTTTGAATAAGAACAAAATTCTCATTTATATCAAAAGAGTCACTCAATAAAATACCCTTGAGTTTGTCTAAGAATGCATCAACATCCTTTTTTACTGATCTGATTGTCGTCTTTATGGTAAAATTCCCTCCGCATACGCTATCAATTGATAGTATACGTGGAGGGGCTCAAATTGTCAATTTCTATTTTCTTCTGGCTGCCATATTTCCAAACATGCCTTTCTACAGATATTATGGTCTTCCTTCGTTGAAACACTGACCTTTATTCTTCTTTTCCACCTCATATGTGACGATAACCAACGCTCTTCCACTGCCTATTGTTACTGTAGCGCCATGACCTTCACCATCATCCGCATCAGGATCGAACTCATTGCTCATCCCGATTGGAAAGGTATTAGTAAGCGTATAGTCGTCCAGTCCATAATGCAGACCTGTTTCCGTGACTCCAGTGCATGAGTCGCTCATCGCAAAAAGTGCCAGCATTCCGGTCATTCCCCTGCTGAAACGCTTTGTCTCCCTGCCGCACATTGCAAAGACCATACACTTATCATCAAACATATATGCCTCTGCGCCCATACCTTTAGCATATATCAGTGTCTGAATATTGGCTATTGTGTGATCAAGTCTGTGACCCATCGCGCCATACAGGTCAAAGCGCTTAAATCCAAGCTTCAAGCCAAACTTAAGCGCATATAAACTGTCCGTGTCATCTTTCTCAACAGGAAGCTCTATGACTCTGTCCGGGCGACTTTCTCTAAACTCAGATATCATATCAGACATCGATTCGTCCACAGAATCAAAATCCCCGATCAGATAATCGGGGACTACATCGAGCATTTCAAGGTACTTAAGACCTGCATCAACAGCGATAACAATGTCATCATCTCCGACTTCGATCTCAAGCGGCGTGAACTCGCCGGCACACATCAGTATGCATTTGCCCGATCTGATACTATTACCAATGGATCCATGATTTTTTACATGCGTATCTGTCATATTAATTCCTGTAAAATGATATCAGTCTTTCTTGTTCTCAGTCTCTTCAACTTCATCAGTATCCTTCTGCTCGAGGAACTTCTTCCTTGTCACGAAGTTGTAGACCATAACGATTGCCGTCGCTGCTACCTTGGCGCCTGTGTACATCATGTTGTAATTCATGTTCTGCTGCAGCCACTCGCTGTGACCGTAGATGACAACTGTGCAGAGAGCAATGATAAGCTGGTTTATGACAAGTCCGATAACGCTCAGAACGAGGAATATCGTAAATTCAGCTTTGCGATTCAGATTCTCCTTGCGCTGGAAAACAAATTTAAAGCTGAGCAGATAGTTCACAATTACAGATACAGTAAAGCCAAGTGCTGCTCCAATCTGCGAGCCAATCTCAAAACTGTTCTGTCCGAATGGTGAAACAGCCATGATTGCATTGAGAGTAACAATACCGACAATATAATCAATAAAGAAACAGACAAAACCTACGATTCCGAATTTAATGATCTGGTCAAATAGTTTTTTCATTTGATATCTTTGAGAACCCCCTTGTTCTTAGCAAGATAATCTACAAGCGAAATAACTGTCAGCAAAAGCGCTATCCACATGATGATCTGTGTAAGAATGCTGAGCGTCGGCAGATCAGCGATCATGAGAATAACCATGATCATCTGAAATGTAGTTTTGAATTTGCCCCAGTAACTGGCAGCAATAACAGTTCCTTTTTCTGCAGCCACAAGCCGGAATCCGCTGATAATGAACTCTCTGCAAACTATTATAACTACGATCCAGGCAGGAATCTTGCTCAGTGCAACAAGACAGATCAGCGCTGAAATGACCAGCATCTTGTCTGCGAGCGGATCCATGAACTTTCCAAAATCAGTGATGAGATTGTATTTTCTCGCGATCTTTCCATCAAGCAGATCTGTGAGACTGGCAACAACAAAGATGGCAAGGGCAATCCATTTGCTCATATCTCCTGCTACCGGCCACATCATAAATACAACAAAGAAAGGTATCAGTATAACTCTGAATATTGTCAGTTTATTTGGCAGATTCATTTATTGACCTCCGTTATTACATTCATTGCCAGATTATTGTTCATCCCCATTATATATACTTCCAATAAGATCATATCCGTCAGCACCGATGATCATCACGGTGACAAAGTCTCCTGTCATCAGTTCTGTTCCGGGCTCCGCCTCTATGAAAAGCATTCCATCGACATCGGGTGCGTCCCGGTAAGTTCGGGCCGTGTAGATTTCATGCCACTTGTCCGCGCGTCCACTGTCCGTCCCGTCATCGGCAAGTCTCCCCTCGACAATCGCTTCGAGGATCTGGCCTTTCATCTTTCTGGCTTTTCTGAATGCTATTTCCTGTTGAAGACTCATGATCTCATCTCTGTGATGCTTCTTGACAGATGCCCTGATCTGAGGCTTCATCTTTGCTGCAGGAGTACCGTCCTCTTTTGAGTAAGTGAATACTCCGAGACGATCGAACTTCATTTTCTTTACGAAAGCCACCAGTTTCTTCTGATCTGCGTCCGTCTCACCAGGAAAACCAGTTATCAGTGTTGTTCTTATGCATATGTCCGGAATCTTATTTCGAAGTTTTCCGATGATTTCTTCAAGCTCTGCCCTCGTCGTTCTCCGGCCCATGCGCTTTAATATCTCATCAGAAGCATGCTGGATCGGCATATCAAGGTAATGAACTATCTTAGGCTGCGCAGCAATGGTATCAATCAGCTCGTCCGTGATTTCTTCAGGATAGCAGTACAGAATCCTGATCCAGCGGAATCCATCTATCTTGCAGAGTTTGTTTAGAAGTTCAGGCAGCTTCTTTTTGCCATACAGGTCAACCCCGTAAACTGTTGTTTCCTGAGCTACCAGAATAAGTTCCTTAACGCCCTGCGCTGCAAGATCATTTGCCTCGGCCAGTAATTCATCAATTGGCACACTTCTGTATGGCCCTCTGAAACCAGGTATCGCGCAGTAAGTGCAATGTTTATCGCAGCCTTCCGCTATCTTTAGATAAGCGACCTGCCCGCCTGCAGACAAAACACGTTTCTGCCCGCCATGCTCGGGTCTGTCGAGTGGCTCAATATACAGGTGCGCGTCCTTATTGATACATGATTTCAGGACCTCATCAACTGCCAGACTTATCTCATCTATTGCCGACGTCCCAATGATGGCATCAACTTCCGGAATCTCGTTCCTGATATCGCTCTGATAACGCTGAGCCATACACCCGGCAACAATAAGAGCTTTCAGACTGCCCTTTTTGCGGCGGTCTGCAAGCTCAAGAATTGTCTGGACGCTTTCCATCTGTGCGTCCTTAACAAAACAGCAGGTATTGACTACTGCAATATCTGCTGTTTCTATATCATCTGTGAAGGCGTATCCGTGTTCTGAAAGGGCGCCCGTCATTTTCTCCGAATCCACGAGATTCTTGTCGCAGCCCAGAGATACGAAATAAATACTATTCATTAATTATCGTCCGACGATCTGTCTGAGGATTCATCACGGTCACTGTCATCCTGATCCTCATCCTTGTCAGCCTCTTCCTCCGCTGTTTCATCGTCAGTAGCGTCAGCATCAATATTCTCGTTGAGGTCATCTTCTGAGACAGCAGTAATTGTTCCCTTAGTATAAACTGAAGCGAAATCATCAATGTCAGCATCATCATTGGGAAGGATCTGGATCTTATCCTGCCAGAGCTCGTCGACTGCTATTGAAAGCGGCTTCTCCTTGGGCTGTGTCTCAACAAGCGGCTCGGCGCCCTGTACTATCTGACTTGCTCTCTTTGCCGTAGCCATAACAACTGAATAGCGGCTGCTGATGACAGGCTCTTCGCCTTCTTCTACGCCCTTATTTACAACTTTCATAAGTTCAACATAGTTCGGATGCAACATACTCATAATTTAAGGATCTCCTCTTCAAAACATATATGCGACTGATATTCTAAACACCTACGCCATTATATGGCAACAATATTGTCTGCGCAATCATCAAAACATTATACACAACTTAGGCAAATAATGCCAAAATTATTTAATTTCGAATTTATGCTTCCAAATTCCAAATTTATGATTTGTTTTCAGTTTTGCCCTCTGATGTCCTGACATATTCCTTTATCAGCTCGTCAAACCCCTTCTGCAGGCCATCTATGAGTGGTTTGTTCCTGTATGGCGCATGTTTTGCCGACTTGATTATAGTATCTATCTCAGCCGCGCATTCAGCCTGTTTATTGTTCTCATTGACTATTATGTAATCGTAGTTATTGATGATATGTGATTCCTGTTCAGCCTTGCGAAGCCGGCCATAAACAGCTTCCGGGGTCTCTGTGCCGCGCGACATCAGGCGCTTCGATAATTCTTCTGCATTTGGTGCTGTAATAAAGACCAGTATGGCTTCGGGAAATATCCTCTTTATCTGGGCTCCACCCTGCGATTCGATCTCGAGTATTACGTCTTTACCCTCTTCGATCTGCTTCTTAACGAACTCTTTGGGCGTTCCGTAATAATGATCGACAAATGCAGCGTATTCCAGCAGACCGCCATTCGTGATCTTTTCTTCAAATTGCTCCGTTGAGACAAAGAAATAGTCTTTTCCTTCAACTTCTCCGTTCCTTGGCTGTCTTGTCGTCATCGAGATAGAAAGAGAATAGTTGCATCCAAGTTTCATGAGTTCCCTGACAACAGTGCCCTTCCCGGCTCCTGAAAATCCTGATATCACAGATAGACTTCCCTTTGTCATTAAAACCTCCAAAATTTGTAACGTTTCACCAGTATAATCAAATGATGGTCATGCAAGCAGAAACTAATTAAATTCATAAACCGATTAATAATTCTACGTAAACAATTATTCACAGTATTTATCTTACTCGTCCTGCGAATTGTCTTCGTCTTCCGAAGCTCTTCCACGAATGGTATCAGGAAGAAGCGCCGAAAGAACGACAGTATTATTCTCCATAACAAGGACAGCCTTTGTTTTGCGGCCCTGTGTTGCATCGACCACACGCCCGCCCGTCTTCGTATCCTGTATAAGACGCTTTACCGGTGCCGAATCAGGACTGACTATAGCCACGATCTTTCCGGCATTTACAATATTTCCAAATCCGATATGTATAAGATTATTCAATGTTCTGAATTTGCTCCCTTACCTTCTCTATAGTTGTTTTGAGCTCTATGCCCCTGTTTGAGACCTCGAGATCATCAGTTTTTGAGAGGATTGTATTTGATTCTCTGTTCATCTCCTGGGCAAGAAAATCAAGTTTGCGTCCAACACCTTCATCCATCTGAAGCGGCTTACCATCAGCAGACTTTTCTTCGAGAATCAGTCTCGTTGCCTGGATATGACTGCGGAGCCTGACCAGTTCTTCATCAACACAGATCTTATCAGCATATATAGTCACTTCCTGGAGGATGCGGTTCTCATCCATATTGACAGTTCCGAGTAGTTCCTCGACTTTGGCGTGAAGCTTATCCTGATATGACTTCACAATTTCGGGAGCCTTTTCAGCTATGAAATCAACACATTTATCCATACCATCAAGTTTTGACAGGAGGTCTTTCCTGAGGAACTCGCCTTCGCGTGTTCTTGTCTCCATGAGCTTCTCTGCCGCACCATCTATTGCCGACTGCACAAGACCCCAGAGCTCCGTCTCATCAGTGCTGACATCTTCCGTTGTGAATATTTCGGGGAGGCGCGCCAGCGATGATACTCTTATATCATTGTCAAGATTGAAATCCTCTCCCATCTTTCTGAGGAACTCTACGTATTCAGCGGCTACTGCTTTATTGTATTTGACAGTTACATCAGATGAAGAAAGATCCTGATAACTGATGTAGATATCGACTTTGCCGCGCTGCAGGTACTTCTTGAGCTCAGCTCTTATCTGTGCTTCCATCGAATTGAACTGTCTCGGCATCTTCATCGAAACATCAAGATACCTGTTATTGACCGATTTTATCTCCACTGTGACCTTGCGGTCCGCCTGCGCCACCTCGCTCCGGCCAAAGCCTGTCATACTCTTTATCATTTTTATATGGATCCTCTCTGTCAGATTTCTTTCATCCAAAGTCCATGCAGATTGCAGAACTCATATGCTGCTACCGCTGCGTCACCATCAGCAACTGTAAACTCAGCCTTTGGCTCATCTCCGGGCTTCAGAGAGACCATCTGGAATCCCTTCTTTGTCTCCAGCAGTATGAACTGAATATAATGAGTATCGATCATCGGGTGAGCGACCTCACCGACCCTGACTGTTACCTTAGTTCCATCAACAGCAACTACGGGAACATGTTTCTCAAGTGCCGCATCTGTCTTGTTGGGAACAAGCTCTGTCATAGTCTGTCCGCAGCATGAAAGCGGAGCTCCTGAATCCACTAACTTTACAACGATATTTCCACATAACTCACATCTGTAAATTTTCATATGATCATCCTTTCCGGTGAAGGCGTAAATAACCAGCAACTTCACCAACCCCAAATACCAATACATTGTTGATTCTACGTAATTGAATTGAAGCTCATGTAAGATTTATTATAGTCAATTCTGCTTCATAATTCCACATATAATCTCGAATGAACGGTCCTATGTATTCATGTGGTACTTGTTCACAGGTATGCTTGCGTCAGCTGTGGTTACCGGGCGCGCTTTCTTACCCGCGAATTCGACGGTCTGCCTCGTTTCGCGGGTAAACACGCTGAAGTCTCTCTTGCCGGACTCGCTTTCTTACCCGCGAATTCGACGGTCTGCTCCGTCAATTGTGAACAGCAACAATTATTGCGAGTCATACAATCATTATCAGAGAATTTCTTGTGATATCTCCCCCGATGAATTAAGATAATCAGCATGGAACAAATGCCTGGCTGCCATATTGCAGACATCAATTCCAGCATGGAGGAAACAAATGGCTTTCAACGGAATTACAGTCGCCTGCCTTTGCCACGAAATCTCAGACAAAGTAACCGGCGGTCGAATATATAAAATTGCACAGCCCGAGAATGACGAGATCGTTCTGACGATTAAGCCCGAGATGTCACGCGGCGGCGGTCAGGTGCGCCTGCTTCTTTCAGCAGACGCTTCTCTCCCTCTCTGCTATTTTACTGAGATCTCCAAAGCCTCACCGGCTCAGGCGCCCACTTTTTGTATGCTTCTTCGCAAGTATATTACAAACGGCAAAATAAGTTCTGTGACTCAACCTGGCCTTGAGCGCATTCTCCGCTTTGAGATCGAGCATCTTAATGAGATGGGCGACATCTGCCATCATACGCTCGTCCTCGAGCTCATGGGCAAATACAGCAATCTCATCTTTTTAGATGAAAACGAACAGATAGTCGACAGTATCAAGCACATATCCGGGATGGTAAGTTCCGTCCGCGAAGTGCTGCCTGGGCGCCCATATTTCATACCTGAAACGCAAAACAAACGAGATCCTCTCTCTGAGACAGAGCCCGGTTTTTATTCTGCTCTCAATAATGACATTGATCCGTCATCTCTTCTTGTCAAAACATACACTGGCTTCTCAAACATCACCGGCAATGAACTCTGTGCAAGAGCCGACATTAAGAA
>Ga0172377_10003878_pt1 | contig 15410 bp, 14 predicted proteins | sample Pumphouse3metaG_FD_119749 | JGI IMG/M metagenome (GOLD analysis project Ga0172377, IMG submission 119749) | Leachate microbial communities from a municipal landfill in Southern Ontario, Canada - Pumphouse #3 metaG | ecosystem: Engineered > Solid waste > Landfill > Unclassified | place: Canada...
TATGGCATATGATAAGGACCTGCACCAAAATCTTTAGAAATATCAAAAGGAGTACCTTCAAAATGATCACGCATCATATTTTTTATATCTTGAACAGATATTTTACGATTTGGCTTGACATAAAGTGGCATCGGATCTTTTGATTTACCTAAAACATAAGATAAGTAATCATTCCCCTTGTCTGTAAAACGATTAAAAAAGCTCCAAACTCTAGCTTCACAGAAACGCAATCCCTCAAAATTAAGTGGCGCATAAGCATCAGCAAAACTAAAATCTTTATTCATACCATCAAAATATCCCTTCTCTCTTGCAAAGGATATTACATCAGGAGAATACATACAATTATTTTCATCATTCATCGGGAACTTATGAATACGCGACTGGTTGGCATGTGCTGCTATACAATCATCAGGGATGCGAACAGCTACCCAAACAGCACCACGGATGCCCGGCCCTTTCCCAATCATCTCCATAATCCAGACTTCGTTAGGATCAGCAATCGTAAAAGACTCTCCCTCACTACAATAGCCATACTGTTGTACCAAATCGGTCATCACCTTGATAGCTTCACGAGCATTGTGCGAACGTTGCAAAGCAATATATATCAAACTACCATAATCAAGCACGGCCGTAGAATCAACTAGTTCCGAGTGCCCCTCAAAAGTGGTTTCACCAATAGTAACCTGAAATTCATTCATATTGCCAATCACGTTATAGGTTTGGCGTGCCTGCTCAATCTCTCCGAGATATTTTCCAGTATCCCATTCATGAATTTCCATCATTGTACCTTTCTTATACACTGCCGCAGGATAATGACATAACTGACCAAAAGCCCCATAATCATCAGCTGCATAAGAGACAATAGTCGAACCATCCGCTGAAGCGTTTTTGCCGACAATAAGATTTGTACAGGCATACATCTTAACTGAAAAAGCTATCCCGAGAAGGGTTAAACAAAGAAATTCTTTTTTCATGCTATCTTAATATTACTATAATTTTTTACCAATAAAAAGTTTGTATAGACGTTGATTCATTACCACAATTATCTATAACTGTCATCCTAACTATATGATTACGCCCACGAATCACACGCTTGGAATCAAGCTTGCACTGCCAATTGACAGTTGTAATATTTGGTCTTCCAAAAAGAGCAAACTTGCCATCAATAGTACCACGATAAGACCGGATACCAGTTCCAGAATCAAATAATCTGAAAGAAACTGTGGAAAGCCTTCCCCAACGATTCTTTTGTAAAGGAATAATAACCGGTGCTATAGTATCCACAGCAACAGTATATGTTGATAGTTTAATTATATCGGCTTTAATAATACCATTTTGATATACTCCACCCACACTTCGCTTCGCACCCCTTGCTGAGACTTCGGCTATATAATATTTTGAGAAATCAACACCAGATATCTGTCTGAAATCCATTCTCAATATAACAGAATGAAGAAGTGGCACCGGCCGGCTACATAATTGGAAAACAGGAGAAAGTCCATCCGGATTTTGTTTGATTAAAACATCCAAATAAACATTATCAAACAAAGAGCCTTTAGGAACGACCAAACTCATACCATTCTCACGAAGATAGTTACCACGGTCCCACACAAATAAATATTTAGTAGAATATTTTACAGCTGGGATATTCTGTCTTCGGCCATGAACAGTGAAGCGGACAAATGAAGTGTTACCTAAGGCATCCTTCAGTGTATAAACAAAATGGTAATCACGCTCCTCCTTGATATCAATCAACCCGCGATTACCATTCATCGCATGAATCATTCGCAACGAATTACCGGGATCAACAAAAGATTTCATATAACCATCATATATCCATGACTTAACCATACGATTTTCATCATAGGAGAAACGATCCACCAAACTATAAAAGACCACTTTCCCATCTACAGAAAGAGCTACGGATTTCACTCCATACTTATTATATACGCCATTCATATAATCATAGGCCTTCAAGCCGACACCTATCAAACCCCAAGCATAAACAGATGCAGCACGAGGACGAACAAATCGGACTTTTTCACTACCATCGACGACACCCTGACCCTGTTGCGGAAAAAAAGCAATACCTTGTACTTGAGGGGCACGTTTATCTATAATATACCTTTTAAGAAACGGAAGTGGATCAAGATAATCACCACTTTTCGTATCAAAAAAATCCACATGAAGATGGGGCCCAAAAGAATAACCCGTATTTCCACTCCATGCTACCAATTGACCAGCCTTTACCGGATATTCATTAGGTTTAGGTTCAAACTCAACTTCCCAATTTTCTTCTTTATACTGAATATCTTCAATTCGCTGGGCTATAGGCTGTATGAACCGACTTAAATGCCGATAAGTTGTTGAATAGCCGTTATTATAACGGATATCAAGTACATAACCAGAGCCATTTATCACTCGAGCTCGCCAAATATAGCCCTCACTTAAAGCATATACCGGTTTGCCAATACTTCCACCTGTTTTAAAATCCAAACCTCCGTGAAAGTGAGTAGAACGAAGTTCGCCGAAATTGCCACTTAAATATAAAGGTATATTCATCGGCCGAGAAAAAAAGGCCTTCTGCGACATCATACTCAAAAAAGGAAAAACGCTACATACTACAATACAAACATAAATATATCGTTTCATCAAAATATTCTCTTTTATTAATTTCACAAAAGTACGTCAAATTAAAGAAAATACGAAATAAGAAAGATAAAAACCTTACCTATAAAACATAATTAAAAAAGCACAAATACAGAACAACAAAAGTTTTTTTTCAATATCTTCGTTGTATTGTAAAAACTTTAAAATAATAGCATTATGATTATTGGAATACCAAAAGAAATTAAAGACAATGAATTCCGCGTAGGTATGACTCCTGCGGGAGTTTCTGAGATGGTTAAACACAATCACATTGTGTACGTACAGCATACTGCCGGTGATGGAAGTGGATTTACAGATAAAGAATATACCGAGGCTGGTGCAAAAATTCTTCCAAAAATGGAAGATATTTACGCTACGGCAGAAATGATTGTTAAAGTAAAAGAACCTATCGAACCTGAATACAAATTAATTAGGGAAAAACAGCTTCTGTTCACCTACTTTCATTTTGCCTCAGATAAACCTCTAACGGAAGCTATGCTAAAGGCTAAACCTATCTGCCTGGCCTATGAAACAGTTGAAAAACCAGACCATTCTCTACCATTATTAATTCCTATGAGTGAAATTGCCGGACGAATGGCCATTCAAGAAGGAGCACGATTCATGACAAAGCCACTAGGAGGAAGAGGCATTTTACTAAGCCGCATCCCCGGTGTAAAGCCAGCCAAAATATTAATTCTTGGTGCAGGTATAGTTGGCAGTGGTGCCGCTGAATTGGCTGCCGGATTCGGAGCCGACATTACAATAACAGATATCAATTTACCCCGTCTGCGTTATTTAAATGAGATTCTTCCTAAAAATGTAAAAACTGTTTATTCTTCAGAAACAAATATTAGAAAAGAATTACCGGATACCGATCTTGTTATTGGCTCAGTCTTGATTCCGGGTGACAAAACGCCACATCTAATTACAAGGGACATGCTGAAACTAATGAAACCAGGAACGGTCATCGTAGATGTAGCTATTGACCAAGGCGGTTGCTTCGAAACTTCCCACCCAACTACTCATAGCAATCCAGTCTACACACTTGATGGAATTATCCATTATGCAGTAGCAAATATACCAGGAGCTGTGCCTCACAGTTCAACTGTTTCATTAACCAATGCTACGCTTCCTTATGCACTTGCTTTGGCTAACAAAGGTTGGAAAAAAGCTTGTAAAGAAGACCTTGCTTTAGCCAACGGATTGAATATGATTGAAGGCAAAATCACTTTCAAGGCTGTTGCCGATGTTTATGATTTAAAATACGAACCAATTAGTCTATAACAAAATAACGTCCGCAACTCTGATAAACTCATTTTTCACAAATGGAACTTTATCAGAGTTGCGGATTGCTAATTAGCATTACTAACAAAAACTATACATAAAACTTATTAAAAAAGTTTTATCAATCTATTGACTCATTTGCATTATCGGTTGATTAATCATGACTATGGTAGAATCGCCATAACTTTTCAAGACTTCCAAAGTTCGCTCTCGAGTATTAGCACCTCGCCTATCCCAAAATTTCTTTTCAAATATAGCCATTAAATCCATACCTCCTATCGTTGAGCCACTAATATAAACACTCTTGCCAATACGAATGCCACACGACGGATTCATAACAACTGAATTTACATAAACGCCATTAGCTCTTTCGGACAAGATGCTGAAATTCACACCACTAGTACGTATTTCTTCATACGACTTACGTACACCTCCTTCCATTGGAGTTTTTGCCCAATTGGAAGGAATAAGAGGACCACTAATGTTCTCCTGCCAAGTATGTTTATCTATAAGAATTTTCTTTTGATAAACAGGATCCCAATCGTAACGTGTACTCATCTTATAAGGAGACAAAGTAAGCACAACTTTCGCTTTTGGAAGTGCTGATGGAAGGGTTTCGTCAAAAAGATTTGTTCTCTTTTCTCTAAAGATACCTGGATTACCTACCATACCTCCGAAATCTATCTGTTTAATAACTTTTTCATTTAACTTCAACTCTTCACCACTCTTCATGATCCGTTGAATATTCAAAGAATCTTTTACAGTCCATTGTGCATTAGCACTAACTGACAGTGAAGTAACCATCAGCAATAAAGTAAAACGTTTCTCCATATAATTAATATTACCACCAACGATATCCGCTTCCGCAAAGCGGATCGTCATAGCAAGGATCTATGGTCCAACGAGTTTTAGGATACTTATGTTGCTCCCACCAATTCTTATAACACTTTACGGCATCCCGCAATTCAGTATCACTCAAGAAATAAGTAGCTTCATAGTTTTTGGCATCGGCCAATACCATTTTGCAACCAAGCGAAGGAGGACTACCCTTCCGAATACTTTCAACAACCCAAAGCATACATTCACCCAGACGAATCTTACAACTATTAGCTGTATAAACAGTAGGGAAAGTAGGTATAACTGTTAAATCATTGGCATATTTTAAAAGTTCAGGTATATCGCTTTCAGTAAAATGAGGAATCTCAAGTACCCCTTTATTGTCTTTCAAATCATAGGTCCCGGCTTTGAGTTCTTTTACAAACAAACTGACATCGGGATTATTATAATCTAATTCTTCACTACTACAGCCGGTACATGCAAGTACGACAAAAGAAGTGATAAATAATATAAATAGTGTTTTCTTCATTTTCTTATTGTTAATACGTTAAACGCAGTCCACATAGTAAATTGAAATTAGTAGGCCTTTCGGTGCGCACCGTGGCCAATTGAGAACTTGTATCAAAATAATGAGACATACCCGGTTCAACAAACACAGCACACCGATCGCTCATCCTATAATTCAACCCAATGCCAGCTGTCAGTGCCAGTTGTATAGGTTCGTGTTTAAAATCATTATCTGGAGCACCGGAAATACATTTATCAACTATTCCGCCAACAGATGTATATAAATCTATCTTCCCCTTTTGTACTAATATCACATTCAATTTAACAGGTACACCAATATATTTCAAATGCTGCCCTTCGGAACAAAGATCGGAAAACAAGAGCCCGGATTCTAGGGCAAGTATCCTGTTCAATTTCTTTTCCAAAGTCACACCTGCAGAAATAGGCATTTTATATTTGCCGTTACCTGCCGCAAGTGCTGTCATAGCAAAAAACTTCAAAGCTAATGTTGGATTCTTCAATTTGTTGGTATCTGAATTTTCTGCAACTGCTCCATTCTTTACAGATTCTGTTGTTTCTGCATTATTCTCTTGATTTACATCTCCATAATTGGAAAGCTGGTTATTCGATTGCTCTGTTCTTCTTCTCCTTGAAGACGACCTTATAGTGATAGAAACAGATACGGATACCATATCATCATTTATCTGCTTATCATTATCAGCCGAAACCGTTACCGGTTTAGAAATATTACAGGATGTTCTACCTGAAGAAAGAGAAACCAATGGCAACTTTTGAGGATTGACACGCAATGCATCATTATATGTAGAACAGGAGGAGCCTGAGACAATGACCTTTGAATAGGTTTCCTGCATATCCTGTTTCGGAGTAAAATACAAGAAAGCTGCAGAAGAAGCAGCTAGCACTAATAATACACATGCTGCAGCACCTAACCGGAAAAAAATCAACCGACGACGATATCGTGCGGCGGCAGGCAAGGAATCTTGCAATTCCTCCCAGAATTCATCGCGTACATCAAGTTCGGCGTTTTTTAAACGCGAACGAAACAAATCGATTATCTGATCATTTTTCCCTTTCATTTTTTCTATATTCATTTATTTTGTTTGCCAACAAATACCTAGCACGTGTAAGCTGCGAAGCTGAGGAATGTTCCTTAATATGGAGTATTCCCGCTATCTCCTTATGTGATTTTTCTTCAAAGACATAGAGGTTAAATACTGTTCGACAACCTTCCGGCAACTCGGCCAAAAACTCCAACAATTGTTTTTCTGGAATTTCAGCTCCATCGTCCGATTCCGGAATATCGGGTATATCGGGCAATAAATCCTCTTGTACAACCAACTCAACGCTTCGCTTTTTCTTTCGCAAATAATCAATGGATTGTGATATCATCACCTTATTAATCCATGTTGTCAACGAAGATTCTCCTTTAAAGGAAAAATTGGTGAAAATCTTCACAAAACCATCGTGCAATATATCATGCGCTATATCAATATCGCCAACATAGCGGAAACATACCGCCAGCATTTGCTTGGAATAGAGAGTATAAAGCTCCTTTCGGGCGGAATTTTCTCCTGCCCGACAGCCCATGATTAATTCTATCTCGTTTTCCAATGCCTATGCCTTTTTATAACGAACATCAATCAGCGCTGTTTACATATTAGACGTCTGACAATGATGAACACTGCAAAGGTAAGTATAAAATAAAGTTAAAAAGAATATTATGAAAGAATTATATGATTTTTTTTAATAAAAAAGGCACCTCATTATGAACTAAGAATGAGGCTGCCATTAAGTTTTTGAGAAGAAATTAACAAGCCTTGAAACTCATGTCAAGACCCTTTACTGAATGTGTAAGTGCACCAACCGAGATAAAATCTACACCGCACTCGGCGTAATCACGAAGAGCATCATAAGTAATACCGCCAGAAGATTCGGTTTCAAACTTGCCATTCACCATTTCAACAGCTTTTTTAGTCATTTCAGGGGTGAAGTTATCGAACATCACACGATCAACACTTCCATTATTAATAACTTGTTGCAACTCGCTGAAGTCACGCACTTCAATTTCTATTTTCAGATTCTTCCCTTTTGCCTTGCAGTATTCGTTAGCCCTTGTAATGGCCTTGTCAATACCACCGGCAAAATCAACATGATTGTCCTTGAGCAGAATCATATCAAATAATCCAATACGATGATTCATGCCACCACCTATTTTAACAGCTTGTTTTTCAAGGATTCGCATGCCCGGAGTCGTTTTACGGGTATCAAGCACATGTGTATGAGTACCTCTGAGCCGATCTTGATATTTGTGCGTCATAGTAGCAATACCACTCATGCGCTGCATCACGTTTAACATCAGCCGTTCTGTTTGCAACAAAGACTGGACCTTACCTTCAACAACCATAGGCACATCACCAGGTTTAACTTCAGCACCATCGTTGATAAAGACCTTCACTTTCAACGTCGCATCAAATTTTCTAAAAATTTCCTTAGCAATATCCATACCAGCTAATATTCCAACTTCCTTGATGAGAAGTTTTGATTTTCCAACAGCTGTGGCTGGAATACAAGAAAGGGTTGTATGATCACCATCGCCTATATCTTCAGCAAAAGCAAGATCTATCAATTTGTCTATTAATTCTTTTTCCTTATTCATTTGTTTTATCAATTCGAATTTGATATATATAATAATGTTTATGTACCTTTTTAAAAAAACAGTTTACACGAAACTCTTCTTTTTTAACCGAAACCAACGTTCCGATGATAAAACCGGATTCATTACGCTTACCTTTATGATTGAGAAGAAATTTATAAATTTTATTTTCGGAGAAAAAAGTCTCCAAAGCTTTAACAGCTTCTACCCTTTTACTATAAACAGCTCCGTTTAAAATAGAGACATTAACCTGATCAGACATGTAAATCTCCAGTTCTGAAGCATTGCCTCTTTCAAAAGCCTTGACCACACCATCGGGTATATCTTGAGCCATTAGACAAGAAACAGAAAGAAGAAAAAAAACAAATCCAACAATTACTCGTCTTTTCATTTTTTGTATTATTAGATGATACCAATTTTTGTCAAGTCTTTTTTCAAAAGCAAACATACTCCTATTTTTTTGAAAACACAAGATAAACGCTTTATTTTTTAAATTGAAAGAATTTTTATGACCTCTAATACAACAAATATGTGTATTTTTGCAAAAAGAATCAAATAAAAAACAACTAATGAAGACAACTTTACTCGTTGTAGGACGAACTGTAGATCCGCATTATATAGCTTCAATCGATGATTACATAAACCGTACAAAGCACTTCATTCCATTTGAATTGGAAGTCATACCCGAATTAAAAAATACTAAAAAGCTATCAACCGAACAACAAAAAGAAAAAGAAGGAGAACTTATTTTAAAGGCTCTGCAATCAGGAGATGTAATTATTCTACTTGATGAACATGGAAAAGAAATGCGATCAATAGAATTTGCCGGATGGATGCAAAAAAAACTTTCAACGGTCAACAAAAGGCTCGTCTTTATCATTGGCGGACCTTATGGATTTTCTCCAATAGTTCATGAAAAAGCAAGTGAAAAAATTTCAATGTCTAAAATGACTTTTTCTCACCAAATGATAAGACTTATCTTTGTTGAACAGATATACCGAGCCATGACTATTTTGAACGGGGGACCGTACCATCACGAATAGTTTTCCTATTCGTGACTCATTAATCTCTGTTCTGCCAATTCCTCAAATTTAGTTCCCTTGCGGCCATAATTGGTATAAGGATAAATGGAGATTCCTCCACGCGGAGTGAAAAGCCCCGTTACTTCTATATATTTAGGATCCATCAATTTGATTAAGTCCTTCATGATGATATTAACACAATCTTCATGAAAAGCGCCATGATTACGAAAGCTAAACAAATAAAGTTTCAGACTTTTGCTCTCTACCATTTTTATATCGGGAATATATCCAATACGTATTTCTGCAAAATCCGGCTGTCCGGTTATAGGGCACAAACTTGTAAACTCAGGACAATTGAAACGCACCCAATAATCATTTCCGGAATGTTTATTCTCAAAAGCTTCCAACACTTCCGGATCATAATATTTCTTATATTCAGTCTTTTTACCAAGCAGAGATAATTGGTTTTTTAATTCGTTCATGACATTTTTCTTTAAATATTACTTCTCTAATTTGCGAGCCTGATATTTTTCCAATCCCTCGCGACGTAATTTACATGCAGGGCAGTGACCGCATCCATCACCAGGAATACCATTATAACAAGTTAGCGTTTGATGACGCACCAATTCGAAAACGCCCAATTTATCAGCAAGAGCCCATGTATCTGCCTTGTCCATCCACATTAATGGTGTATGAATTATAAACTGCTCATCCATAGCTAAATTGAGCGTTACATTCAATGATTTAATAAAAGTATCACGACAATCAGGATAACCACTAAAATCTGTCTGTGAAACTCCTGTAACTAAATTGTAAATATTTTTTTCACGCGCATAGACAGCAGCAATACTCAAAAAAAACAAATTTCTTCCAGGTACAAACGTATTTGGAAAACTATCAGCAGGTTTTTCTTGATCCATTTTCATCGTGGTGTCAGTCAACGAGTTGCGTCCTAGCCCGCCGATAAATGAGACATCCATTATTTCATGGTGCACACCAGCTTCAATTGCTATCTTCTTAGCTAGCTCTACTTCTTTTTGGTGCTTTTGCCCGTAAAGGAAGCTCAATGCATATACCTCTTTAAATTCTCTTTTGGCCCAAAACAGGCAAGTAGTGGAATCTTGTCCACCGCTAAAAACTACTAATGCAGAATCTTTACTCAATGGTTTACAATATTTAAATAAATAATAAATAATGAAATGAAGATGCACCTATTGTTAAAACAAGAGTAATATGCAGACAAGTTACCTTCCCTGAAGGGGTAGGATTTTAAATATGCCGAAAGGCATAAATGATATTTCTTTTCCATTATTCCTGTTTTTTACGTGGTGTTCTAGATACACGGCTACTAATTTGCAGCAACATATTTTATCAACCGCAAAAATAATATTATTTTTTCGATTGAACAAGAATATTCTATAATAATGCTACTTCTTTTCCCCATAATTATTAAACAAAAATGTACTATTATTCGTTATCTTTAGAAAAAGAAAGATATTATGGCTCAAAAAATTGCTTTTTTCGGCACTATGCCCTACGATGAAGATTCTTTTACAGAACAAAATAAAAACTTCGGATTTGAACTTAGATTCTACAAGGGAAACTTCAACAAAAACAATATTATCTTGACAAAGAATATTGATGCTGTCTGCATATTTGTCAATGATACGGCAGACGTTGAGACACTTCAATTGATGTCCGAAAATGGAGCTAAACTCTTAGCATTGCGCTGTGCAGGATTCAATAATGTAGATCTGGATGCTGCAGCAAAGAATAAAATAACAGTCGTTAGAGTTCCCGCATACTCTCCTTATGCCGTAGCTGAATATACCGTTGCCATGATGTTATCTTTAAATAGAAAAATACCAAGAGCTACTTGGCGAACACGTGATGGTAATTTTTCCCTCCATGGTTTAATGGGCTTTGATATGCACGGAAAGACAGCTGGTATTATCGGTACCGGAAGAATTGGAAAGATTTTAATGCAAATTCTGCGCGGATTCGGTATGAATATTCTAGCTTATGATCTGCACCCCGACTACAATTTTGCCCGTGAAAATAATATTGTCTACGTCACGCTGGATGAACTTTATCATAGTGCAGATATAATTTCTTTGCATTGTCCACTTACCGAGCAAACCAAATATCTTATTAACGACTATACCATCGGCAAAATGAAAGATGGCGTAATGATTATCAATACAGGGCGTGGCCAATTGTTACAAACCGAGGCTCTTATAGAAGGATTGAAAAGCAAGAAAATCGGTTCGGCTGGACTTGATGTTTATGAAGAAGAAGGAAATTATTTTTATAGAGATCGTTCTGACCGTTTCATAGCCGATGATGTTTTAGCTCGCCTACTTTCGTTCAATAATGTAATTGTCACTTCACATCAAGCATTCTTCACACACGAAGCCATGGATAATATTGCACAGACAACTTTACAAAATATTAAAGATTATTTTAGTCACAAGCCATTAATAAACGAGGTGAAAAAATAAATCAGATTTTAAAGGTTTCTTTGTTTTCTTTTGATGACATCAAAAAAAATATGTATCATTGCAATCAATTATACATATTTTTTTTAATCAACTATTACAAGAATATACCATGATGAATAAAGTTACACAATTACTTCTCCTTATTTTTTTTATCAATATACCTTTGTCTATAAATGCAAATGAGGACAAAAATAAAACAAAAAGAGATGATCCCAAGTATCTGATAAATGCTGTACCCGAAGTGAATGGTAAGATCGTATTCTCAAAGGAATACAAAATAGCAGGTATGTCAAAAATCGATATTTTTAACAGAATTCACAATTGGATGGGAAAGAACCTAGACGCCATGAAAAACGAAAAAAGCAGAATAGCTTACAGCAACAAGGATGAAGGTGTAATAGCCGGAATGGCTGAACAATGGATAGTCTTTAGTTCTACTGCATTATCACTTGATCGCACTTTAATTGATTATCAACTTACCGCCTACTGCTCAACCGGATACTGTAAGCTAACTCTTTCTAAGATTCGCTACACTTATGAAGAGAAAGAACATTATGTAGCCGAGAACTGGATATCAGACAAATATGCATTAAACAAGAAAAAGACTAAAATAGTTCCAGGATTGGCTAAATGGAGAATAAATACAATTGACTTAGCTAATGATACATTTATTGATGCTGCTGTTGCATTAGGTGCAAAAGAAACAAGACCCGAAAAAATCGCTGAAGAGAAAAAAGCTAACGAAGAAAATATTATTGATACCAATCCTTCGGGACCAATCATCATTCAAAATAAAGAAGTTAATACAACAACAGTTACACAACCTTCAATTTCCAGTACTGGCTACACAACTATTGATTTGAAACATATACCCGGTAATATCTATGCACTAATGGGTAACAGCAAAATCGAAATCTATATATCAAAGACCAAAGCCATCGTAGCCAATACTGGTTGTGCTTTAGGTTTTCAAGCCGGAAACCCAGTTACTTATTGTTCATTATCTGCCGACCAACCTTCTAAAGATATGGGAGAAGCGAAAACATATACCTTGAAACTCTTTGAAGAAGGACATTCCGAGCCAACGGCTATTATCAAATGCTCTCAACTAAAAGATCAGGTAATCGAATCAAAAGAGACAAGGACTTATGTTGGAAAAATTAATGAAATTTTATTTAAGGAATAGAGAAACTTATCTAACTTGAATTTTGCTATCTTTAATCAATAAATACAATTATAGATTTCAAAAAACAATAACGATTATATAAAAGTAATTATTATAATCAGTTATTGTTTTTATTTTTATGTCTATTGGCTCTACGCGTACGTATCCCTTCTTTCATCTTAGCAGAATCGGAACCGTGCAATCCGTGAATATATTTAGACTTTGAAGCTTTTGTTTTTACTTTTTTTTCATTATCTATCTGTTTCTCACTTTTCTTTTTAAAAACGCTACCATGTAAAACATCATCTTCTATTCCCATTTTTCTCTCTTTTATTCTTTAAAAAATAATAACCAAACTGCAATATTCGTTATAATTCCAGACATACGCAAAATAATTGCCATAAATAAACAAAAATAAAAGAATAGTCAGATAAATATTAGACAAGCAATTTTACTTGATGTAAATTAAATGAACAAATTCATGTTTGCACTCTCCGCCCGATTTATATAAGTTGCGGCCCCACCAATAGTCACTTCATCTAACAATTCCTCCTTTTTCACACCCATCACATCCATAGACATCTGACAGGCTATAAATTCCACATGACTTGCCAAAGCCTGGGCCCGAAGTGACTCGAGAGATTCGATACCTTTACTTTTCATGATATGACGCATCATCTTATCACCTATACCAAACATACTCATCTTAGACAAATGTAACTTCAAAGAATCAGATGGCAGCATATAACTAAACATCTTACCAAAAATGTCTTTTTTTACTTTTGGCTTCTTCGTTTTCTTAATGACATTCAAGCCCCAAAAAGTAAAGAAAATCGTTACCTTCTCACCAGTAGCAGCCGCAGCATTGGCTAGAACAAAAGTTGCAAGAGCTTTGTCCAAATCATCACTGAACATAATCAGAGTCTTTGCTTTTGGATCGCAAGAAGTAACCGTTTTACAGGTTTTCGGACCACCCTTTTCAATTATAACAGTAAATCGTCCCTTGTTTTCATTTTTCGAAATAAAAATATTTCCTGTCGTATCACACCACGAAGAAGCATCGCGGGTAAAACCCGCATCAGTTGATACGATTTCTAGACACTCACCCTGGTTTATTTGATCAATAGCTTGTTTAACTTTCATTATTGGCCCCGGACAAGACAAGCCACAAGCATCAATTTTTATAACTTTTATCATTTTCTTTTCACCCTTTGTTGAAACAGTTTCCACTCTTTGTGTATCCAAATCAATATGAGGAGCATAAAGCGGCACCAATTTCGGAGCAGTCTCAACAACCGGTGCTATAGCAGCAGCATAAATTCGATAACCGCCGGACAGATTTTTTATATTTTTATATCCACGAGGTATCAAAATTTTTTGAGCCAGATACCCTCTCAAACCAACGGCACAATAAACATAGATTTGTTTATCCGTAGGAATTTCCGCAAGACGTTCCCTGATTTCTTCTACAGGAATATTTATAGCCCCAGGAATAGCAGCAAGAGAAAATTCATCACGTGTTCTTACATCAAGAATCATAATTTTTGACCTGTCAACCGACTGCATATCACGCCAAGAAATAATCGGCATTGACCCGTTGAGTATATTGCACGCTGCATATCCGGCAATAGCTATCGGATCCTTGGCTGAAGAAAACGGAGGAGCATAAGTATGTTCGAGTTTTGTCAAATCATAAACCGTACCACCTTTCTTTATAAGAAGTGAAATTTCGTCAATGCGCTTATCTACACCATCATAGCCGACACACTGAGCACCATATAATTTTCCGTTATCCGGATCAAATGTCAACTTGATAGTTAGAGGCATTGCACCGGGATAATAACCTGCATGTGAAGAAGAATGCGTAACAGAACTACAATATTTCATACTTAGTGCTTTCAACTTCTTCGCTGCAAGACCTGTTGACGCAACAGTCATATCAAAAACTTTAGCGATAGCAGTACCGATAGCACCTTCATATTTTGTTGTATTACCAAAAACCATATTGTCGGCAACAATACGTCCTTGACGGTTGGCTGGATTGGCCAAATAATTAAGCCAAGGTTTACCAGTCAATGGATTCGGAAATTCAACAGCATCACCAACTGCATATACATCTTTTACAGAGGTTTGTAGATATTCATCAATCCAGATACCACGAGCTTCACCTATTTTCAATCCGGCAGCCTTAGCCAAAGCCGTTTCTGGTCGGACACCGATTGAAAGAATCACAAGATCAGCTTCAAGTTGTTCACCACCACCATAGAATACCGTCAGTTCGTTATCGTGCTGTTTAAATTTCTCTACTCCTTTGCCAAGATGAAGATGCACTCCCTTCTGCAATAAATGTTGATGAACAAGCGAAGCCATTGAAAAATCAATAGGAGACATCACTTGTTTATCCATTTCAACAATTGAGACCTCAACATCGGCATGATATAGATTCTCAGCCATCTCCAGACCGATAAATCCAGCACCAACCACAACTGCCTTTTTTACTTCATGAGATGCAATATAGTCTTTGATTTTATCTGTATCTTCAACATTCCGAAGTGTAAATATACCTTCGGAATCAATACCTTCCAAAAGAGGTCGAACCGGAGAAGCTCCAGTGGAAAATAAAAGTTTGTCATAACTTTCTACATAAACAGAGTTATCAGAACGACGAACAGAAATATTCTTGGCTTTCGTATCTACAGAAATAACTTCATTTTCTACGCGCACATCAATATTAAACAATTTGCTAAAAGAAGCCGGCGTCTGTACAAACA
>Ga0172377_10003879_pt1 | contig 15409 bp, 12 predicted proteins | sample Pumphouse3metaG_FD_119749 | JGI IMG/M metagenome (GOLD analysis project Ga0172377, IMG submission 119749) | Leachate microbial communities from a municipal landfill in Southern Ontario, Canada - Pumphouse #3 metaG | ecosystem: Engineered > Solid waste > Landfill > Unclassified | place: Canada...
CGAAAATCAGAGCCTGAATAAACAGGGTCAGCGAAATACAAAAAGCTGCTATCCACGGCCCGAACAATATCGCCAAAATCGCAGCTCCGATCGCATGCCCGCTGGTCCCGCCCGGAATCGGGATATTAAACATCATGACTATAAACGAAAATGCACTCAAAGACGACAGAAGGGCAAATGATTCGTCATTAATCGCCTCTTTCGTTTTTTTGAATGCTCTCATCAGAAGCGGGAGTGCCACAACGCTTGCAACACTATAGGTTGCAGGAGATATAAAACCGTCCGGAATATGCATGTGCACCCTTTTATGAACAACTATTCAGTTTAAAAATAATTATAGATTCTTTTACTATAATCAACTTTAAAAAAAGTATTTCTTGGATAAAAATGGAACCAAAATTAACTCAAGAGTCCTGTTTTTACTGCTCTGCACCCCTCTACCGCCTAAAAGAAGGTTCCGTCAAATGCAGTCGTTGCAAAAAAAAATACAGTTTGGAGCGAATACGGCAGATCCAAAAACTGATAAACTTCTTCTGCAAAGACGAAAATGCCCTCTCCGCTGCCAAAAAGACGGGGCTGACCTATGCGACCGTTTCCAAATATTTTCAGAAGTTCCGTTATCTCAGTGCCGAATACTGTGAATCCCAGTACGAGCAGTTCCGCAATGGGGAATCCCAATACGAAGAGTATGTCTATCTCGAAAAATCTAAACGAACCAAAAAAGAGGCGATTTTCGACTCTCATAACTTTTTAACATTTGCATACGGCGATCAGGTCTACAATATCCTGATGCCGTCACTTAATATGTACAAACATCAATTTTTAGCCGACAATCTCGAAGATCTGTATTACAAAGAGTTTTCCAAATTCATGCGAACAAGCAAAATCATCAAAGTCTCCGAACGCTACAATACGATCACCCGATTCTGGAATTTTTTCGAATCGTTTATTATCCCCTACAAAGGGGTAAGCAACGAATTTTTCCCCTACTATCTCAAAGAGGCGGAATTTAAATTCAACTTTTCCTATGCGGTACGGGAAAAAATTCTTACCACCCTGTATTTTCATCCGTCGAATGGGACGGATATTTAAACGTATCGATGATCTCGCTAAGCGTACGTTTTTCCCCTTTTTCAACCATCTCCAGATCTAGAGTTTTAATATAGTTTATAACTGTTTTTATATAGATATCAAACTGTTCGCTCAATTCCGGGCTCAGCCCCATATAAAACGTAATACGCGCCGGTATGATCCCTATAACATTCGATTCAGGCAAAGGGTACCCCATGAGTTCGATCATATCGAGACACTGCATCACCCCTACTTCATGAGCTCCGCCGCTGTTGAGACCGTAGCCGCTCAGTTCCGAGGATGGGATATTGTAGATGCTTCCGGGTTCGTCGTCCAGATTGATCGTATCGAGGATGATGACACGGTCGTTTTCCAAAAAAAGGTTCAGCAGATTGATCCCCTCGACCCCGCCGTTAATGATTTGCAGCGTATCGGAAAAATTATAATTGGCGTTCAGATAGGCGGCGGCGTAAATGCCTATGCCGTCATCTTCTTCCAATACGTTTCCAACCCCTAAAACAACTGTGCGAGTCATTATTTAAAACCCTTTACCGTGTTCCAGACTCGGATTGGCAAACTGCTCTAATATCTCATTCAGACTCATTATTTCGGCTTTCGACGTCGCACTCAATCCGCATTTTGCCAATTCATCGATAATCGTTTGAATATACCCTTCCCAGTGACTGCGTAAGGCAGGGGTAATGTCGACGCATACGCTGATGATATCTTCGGGGACGATACTGATCATCGTCGTGTGTGCGCAATGCGACGCCATCGAACAGATTTGAAGCATCTCGGTGATCTCCACCTCATTTGCCGTTTTTTTAATCCCCTGATTTTCAATCAGCGCATCTCCGCTGAGAACATCGATCGTTCCCACCGCTTTGGAATCGTCCGAGCCGGTATTGGCGATAATGACATGCTCATATTCCTGAAGCAGGGGCATCAGCAAAAATCCGAGCGTTCCCCCATCTACGATATCCAATGCGGGAGAAAACGTATAATTTTCTTTCAGATACTTAGCGGCATACAACCCTATCCCCTCATCCATGAAAAAAGCGTTTCCTGATCCGATCAATGCGACTTTAGCGTCCATTATTATCCTTTGAATTGTGTATTGCGTAATAAAGCTGCCCCAGTGCAATCCCCCCGTCATTCAGCGGAGTTGCCTGCTGGGCATAAAACCGTCGGTTCGAAAAACGGCGATAGAGTCGGGACATCAATGCATGATTTTGAAAAACTCCCCCTCCGACGACGACAGGCAAGTCGGGAAAACGTTCCGCAAAATAATCTATCATTGCCGTAACCGTCACGATAAAACGGCTGGCTATTTCTCTTTTTCCCGCAGCTGTTTTAGCGAGTTCCAAGATTTCAGGTATCATCGGCAATATATCGATTTGCCCCTCTCTTATCTCGAACGCAAAAGGTTCCTCGATCGATTCATCTATAAAAGCCTCCATTATCATCCCCCCCTGCCCTTCGTAGTCCAGAGTTTGGATAAATCCTCCCAACGACGCGACTGCGTCGAACAGCCGTCCGATCGAACTGCTCAGCGGAGCGTTGAGTTTTTTAAGCCATACATGATGAAGTTGGCGAATTTCGTGGGGCAAAAAAGCATCCGTCGTTGCCGATGAAAGAGCCAGTACCTCTTCGAGGCTATAGCGTTCAAACAAAAGCGACAGTGCAATCCGTCTGGGTTCTTTGATCGCTTTATCCCCCCCCAGCAATGCCACGGGCTTTAGAAATCCGATCCGCTCATACGTATGAAGATCGGCGATTAGCACTTCTCCACCCCAAAGACTCCCGTCTTCTCCGTATCCGGTGCCGTCAAACGCAAATCCGAGCACTTTCTCTCGCACCCCGTATTCTGCCATACATTCGAGTATATGAACGTAGTGGTGTTGGAGTCCAAAATGCCCTTTTTTCTGTTCTGAAGCATATTGGGTCGTGGTATAGAACGGATGTAGATCATGGGCCAGAAGCGCCGGTTCAACGTCGTAAAATCGCTTAAAAGTCTGTACCGTACGTTCAAAATATTCGTTGGCCTCGACGCTCCCCAGATCACCGATATGACCGCTTAGAATCATATTGTTTCCCGCAGCCAGCGCAATAGCACTTTTTTGATGCGCCCCCAATGCCATGACCGGAGTCTTGAGCGTCTCAGGGAGCGCAATGGTATGAGGCGCATATCCCCGTCCCATTCGAAGCATGATGATTTTTCCTTCTGCGATTTGCAGCACCGTATCATCGAGGGCGTTGACGATGGAACGGTCATGATCCAATATCCCGTCCGCCACATTGCCCAATCGGCGAACGATCTCCTCTTTGCGGACAATGATCGGCTCGTCACTTATATTGGCACTGGTTGCTACCAGCGGAAAATCGATCGATTCAAATAAGAGCCGATGCAGCGGAGTATACGGGAGAAAAACTCCGATCCGTCCGATCTTGGGAGCGATATGTTCTGAGAGATCGGTACCCGATTTTGCTCTGAGTATAACGATCGGTTTGATACTGCCACCGATCAGTTCGGCTTCATCGTCCGTCACATAGGCATATTCACGAACCTGTTCCAAAGTGCGGAACATCACTGCCAGCGGTTTTCCGCGCCGATGTTTACGACGGCGGAGTTCCTCTACCGCCGCGTCCGAAACGGCACTGCACATCAGATGAAATCCGCCCAATCCTTTTAAAGCGATGATTTTTCCCTCTTGCAGCATCCGGATCGCGGATTCAATGGGCTCTCCCTCGATCGGGTTACCGAGATTATCTGTGAAAGTTAAGCTCGGCCCGCATTGGGGACAGCTGATCGGTTCGGCGTGATAACGGCGCGACATGGGATCATTATACTCGGCTTCACACGCTTCGCACATCGTAAAATGTTTCATCGAAGTGCGGACACGGTCATAGGGGGGAATCTGGATGATCGTATAGCGAGGTCCGCAATCGGTGCAGTTGATAAAAGGGTATTGATATCGGCGATTACGGGGGTCATCCATTTCAGCCTGACATGCCGGGCAAAGTGCGGTATCCAGAGGAATTGCCACACTGCCCTCTCCCAGTGTACTGCGGCGGATTTCAAACGAATCATAATGGGCCGGAGTTGAAGGGAGGATCTCTATCGAATCGATACGGGCATTGATCGGCGTATTTTCGCTCAGCGCTTCAAGAAAGAGAGCACATTGGCTCCCCTGAGCTTCGATGACGACCCCCTCGGGAGTGTTCGCAACGAACCCTTTGAGCCCCAAACGTTTGGCTTCACGATAGACAAACGGCCGGAATCCGACCCCCTGAACGATCCCTTTGATCAGAAGCGCGATACTTTGATTAGATGAAGACTCCACCGACAACGCAATTTTCCTTCCCGATCGGATAGTTCACATTCATCAACACAGGAGTTGTTTTAAAATTCCTCTGTATCCGGCTAAAGAGCGATTGTCCGCCGAAATATGAACCGCACAATGCGACTTCCGTTGCTTTCGTTTTCCCTTTGATTTCCGTGATGAGTTCACTGAAATAGTCACCGAACGATTCGAAGATAGAATAGCTCAAATAAACTGAATCTACCCCCGCCATTTGGTAACTGATGATGCTTGATAGAAACGCGACGTGATTGAAACGGTTGTCTTCGACCTTCGTATCGATCTGCAATCCCCCTTTGCCGAGGAACTTTAACGCCTCTTTCATAACCCCTTCGTAACTTTGTTCTTCGAGTCCCAAAATCATTGCCGTCGCCGTAAAGAGATCCGCATCGCTGCATTCGATTTTTAGAAGTAACTCGTAGATTTCAGGAAATTTTGTCTTGATATTGTCGATCAAACGATCCGAACCTTCCCGCAAAGCAGCCATCTTATCGATGAGACCGACCGGATTGAAAGGGTGTGGAGGGACTACCCGGATCACTTTTTTACCATCATAGTAAAGAAACGAAGGGTCTCCCTGAAAATAAGCTCCGACCGTTTTTATCCCGAATTTATTGTGTTCAGCGATCACCGACATAAACGAAGCTTCATCTTCGGCCATCGTATGAAAATTGGCCGATTCGACCGCAGGCGTCTCGGATTCGAGCTGATTGACTTTGAGAGTAGATGCGGAGGTAAAACGTTCCATATGGTCAAAGAGCATTCCGTTTGCATCTTTGATCCCAACCAGGCCGTTGGCAATGCTCAGCGTATCAGTCCCATACGGCAGACGCGAAGGAAATGCGACCCGTTCACCCGATGTGATGAACCGAATCTCTTTATTGATAAACAGATGCATATCTTTTTGGGAATGGATGTTTAAATCAAAGTCCATCACGAAATCGGCTTCGCACGCCTCTTCCAAATCACGATAGACAATATAATCGATCTCCTGAAGGGTCAGCTCTTTTCCCAAAAGAATCGAAAATCCCTCATCCGGATATTTCACATTCACGGTTCCTCCGAAGGTCGTGCGCAAAGCTTCATCTTTGAGTGCTACGTGAAGGATCGGTCGTTCGATGCTAAGTAACGCATTGAACTCATCGTTGATCAAAGAGCAGTAGTCGGTAATTTTTATCGCATTGACCAACATTAACGTTTCTCCCCTTTCCAAACGCTCGCTGCGTTTGAACAGGCGATATCCCATTGTCGTTTTCATCAACAAGCTTTTACCGTCGCGCAGTGCTTTGGCAGCAACTTCGAACATTGTACGAAAACTCCCGGCATCGTTTGCGTACCGCTCGTTTCCTTTATGGATCAGTTTAACCGGAATTCCGCATTCATGGCATGAGTTAAGAACCTGTTTTTCGCGTCTTCCGAATGAGACAGACTCTTTTTCGCATGTCGGACACGGTTTGATATACGACATTGCCGTATTGACACGCGTAAACGGATAATGGTCGAAAAAAGCGTATTGACCGCCGCAGTGGCTGCACTGGGTAAACGGATAATAATACCGTTTTGAAGAGGGATCGAACATCTCTTTTTGACAACTCGGGCACTGACCCAAAGAGAACGGATATTCCAGTTCGAAGTCCGGAAGGCTCTCCGGTTCCCCCTCAATATCGTAAAAATCGCTTTTGCTCATAAAACACGAAGCCGGCAACATATCTCCGATTGCGCCGAGACATGCCTGGAGTTTCTCATGCTTGCTCTCAAATGCGCAGATGATCTTCCCTTTTTTCTGATGGACGAGAGCATTGATCCCAAAAGAGCGTATGATAGAAATTACATAATTTTTAATATAAGGCTGAGCGAATTCGCTCGTCAGCTCCAACGTAAATGCCATAAGTATCCTTCAAAAAAATCACTATACCTTTCATCGATTCCCCGAAGGGAAGATATGAAAAATATAGTAAAAAAGTTTGGATTTTTTTGCACGGCGGAATAAAATCCACCCTGCATTTTATATTGAGAGAAGAGAGACTTTAGTCGTTTTCTTTCACAAATTTTGAACCGCCGATAACGATCGCGATATCCGCTTCTTTCCAGAAAATGGTTCTCCATACTTGATAGTAGATGTGAAATACTACCCAGCAGATAATAAACCACATCGTATAATGGTGTGAAATACGAACATCCATCAGTGTTCCGCCCGTTGCTGCAATCGTCCAATCCGTCGCGACATGCAACATCCACGGCCACCAAGCACCGATAGAACTAACACCCGCTTCCAAACCGTGAACGTACATTTGTAGACCGGTCAAAAGCATCCAGATCAATAAAAGATGAAAAATCGTAAAGTAGACGGTATTGAAACTGTCCGCATGCGATGAATCGAACTCTTTTTTACGGTTCAGAGTCAACAGATTGACGAGTACCGCTTTAAACTCGGAAATATTTTTGCCGTTTGGAATAATCTTCTTATACGGCTTTTCAAACCGGCTGAAAAAGTAAAGATACGCGATTATGACCGATGTGACGTCAAAAATGATCGCAATGATAAAGTGACCGTAACGGTTCCATGCCATTACATATTTGTCGACTGCACCGTCGGCAATAAATGTTTGATAATACGGATGACCGATATAGAGCCCCGTAATGACAGCCCCGATCATCGAAAATGCGTTCACCCAGTGGATGATACGCATTGCGGGTGTCATACGTTTGACTTGTTTATACCCCTGTTTCATAACTGACTCCTTAGATACTGCAAGAGGTATCTACTTTGTAAACAGCAAGCTCTTTACCTTTGGTATCGACAACGTGTACCGCACAAGCGATACACGGGTCAAAACTGTGGATGGTACGGATAATCTCAAGCGGCTGCTCCGGATTGGCGACTTTCGTTCCGATCAGACTTGCCTCGTATGCACCCATACGCCCTTTGTAGTCACGCGGTCCCGCATTCCATGTAGACGGTACGACGGCTTGGTAGTTCGCTACTTTTCCGTCTTCGATGCGTACCCAGTGACCCAATGAACCGCGCGGTGCTTCCGCAAGCCCCATACCTTTGGTACTGACACTTACTTCGTCGAAATTGAATTCAGTCCATGTGCTTTTATCTCCGGCAAGGACGTTTGCCGCGAGTTCATCGACCCATTCGACCATGACGTCTGCCATAAGATTTGTCTCGATGGCACGGGCTGCCGTACGTCCGACCGTACTGAACAATACCGCGATCGGAAGGTTTCCGCGTTGCAAGAATTCCGTCACGTATTTGGTAATACGTTCGTCTTTACGTGCAACCCCGACAACCATACGTGCCAACGGCCCTACTTCAACACGGGTATCGTTATAGATAGGCGTTTTAATCCAGCTGTATTTCTCTTTGGTTTTCAAGTATGCGATACCGTCTGAACGTTTGTCAAGACCGGTATATTCCGGAATCGTTTGCCCTTCATACGGGTGAAGAGGTTTATCCCCTTTATACCATGAGTGTGTCACGTCTTCCGCGATTTTTGCCTGATCGACATCGGCTACTTTTGTGATGTCACCGCCGTAAACAACACCGCTCGGGAAGAGAAGCGCCGATTTGTAAAAACCGGTATCATCCAAACGGAAATCACCGTAGCTCATATAGTTCAATAATCCGCCGCCGGTTCCGCCGACACCTTTGCCCGCCATAAGCTCGGTAAATGTCGCTTTCGAATCGGTTGCTTCTCCGGCATACATTGTTCCGGCCATATAGACATCCGGAAGATACGCTTGTTTAACGAATTTGCGTCCCGCAAGAAGCAATGATTTGAACAATGCGATACGGGCAGGATTTTGGATATCCTGAACACAGGTTACCCCGCCGACGACGATACTTTGCGGATGCGGGTTTTTACCCCCGAAAATCGCTTGCATTTTTGCCAAATCGCGTTGGATATCCAATGCTTGAAGGTAGTGTGCCACACCGATCAGATTTTGTTCCGGCGTTAATTTATAATGGTTGTTACCCCAGTAACCGTTTCCGAAAATTCCCAGACGCCCTTGTTTTACAAATTTTGCAACACGGTCTTGGATCGCTTTGAATTCGCCCTCACCGTCGATATACGGAGCTTCACCCGCAACGGCTGCCCATTTGCGTGCTTCTGCCGCTGTTTTTGCCGGGTCTGCCGAAAGTGCGGATACGACATCGACAAAGTCAAGCGCATGAAGATGATAAAAGTGAACGACGTGGTCATGTACGTACAACGCACCTTGGATCAGGTTACGAACGATACGGGCATTTTTAGGAATCGTGATTTTGAACGCATCTTCTACCGCTTCGATAGAGCGTTGATAGTGGGTACCGGTACATACGCCGCAGATACGCATTGCCAAAAGACCGCAGTCGCGTGGATCGCGCCCTTGTAAAATCGTCTCGATTCCGCGGAACATCGTCGAGGCGCTGTACGCATCTACGATGGTGTTGTTATCATCGATAACCGCCTCGATGCGCAAATGCCCTTCGATACGGGTAATAGGGTCAACTACAATATGTTTACTCATGGCTTTCTCCTGAATTTTCTCGTTTACCAGCTACGGCACTCGCTGCTGCATGGATTCCAATACCGATTCCGGCGGCGGTCAACATACCCAAACCGAATTCGTCAACCGTTTTCTCTACACCGCCGGTCGGTGCTTTGATTTTTGCGTTTGCCATCGGGCGTTCGTACGCGTATTTATCCCAGAAATCAGGTTCAGAACACCCGATACATCCGCGCCCTACTCCGATAGGCCAGTTGACCGCTTCGTTATAACGGACGATCGAACAGTTGTTAAATGTCATAGGACCTTTACATCCCATTTTGTAGAGACAGAAGTTGTTTTGAGCACCGACATCACCCCACTCTTCGACGTATTCACCCGCATCGAAGTGTGCACGGCGTTCACAGTTGTCATGGATGCGGTAACCGAATGCGAATTTAGGACGTAGTAATGAATCAAGTTCAGGTACTTGACCTGTCAAAACATAATGCAAAACAACACCGACCATATTTGCCGGATTGGCCGGACATGCCGGGATATTGATCAACGGTTTATTTTTGACGACATCCATAACCCCTACCGCTTCGGTCGGATTCGGAGCAGCTGCCGGAATACCTCCGAACGTAGCACAGGCACCGACAGCGATAACAGCCGCAGCATTTTCGGCACAACGTACGAGGTGATCATGGAACGTTTCTCCGCTTGCACCGATGGTTCCGTATTGTCCATTCATTCCCATAGGGATCGAACCTTCTACGAACAGGAGATATTTTCCTTTGAAATGTTCCATCGCTTCATCAAGCTGTTTTTCAGCTTGAAAACCGGATGCCGCCTGAAGGGTTTCATGGTATTCCAATGAGATGATATCCAGTACGATCTCATCGATTTTCGGTCCGTCTGCACGCAAAAGCGCTTCAGAGTTACCCGCACAGTCTTGCAGTTCCAGCCAAACGACCGGAGCACGGTTCATCAATACTGCCGCATCGGCAACAAGGGGTGTAAACATAGGAGGGAGCATCAACATCGCTGTCGTTGCGCTCGCCCATTTCATAAATTCCCGTCTGTCAATCCCGTTCTCTTCTAAAAGATCGGTAAAATCGAGTCTGTTTGCCGGCGTTGCCGAACGTAACTCATTTAGACGTGCTTCACATTTTTGAAACAGGTCTTGGTAATACGTATCACCCTTATTTGTTTCAATACGCGAACTTTTCGAAGTAAACAGTTTTTTGACTGCTTCTACTTTATCGGACATGATCCCCTCCTCAATGTAATGAATGGTTGTTCAGTATTGTACGTCTGGATAACTTAAACGAATATTTAAAAGATAAAACTTATGTTAAAAATATATTTTGTTATCTATTTTTAGGACTAAAACGGTACGTTAAAGAGCACCTTTCATAAAAGTTTTTCTTATTTTAAAAGAAAAAAACGTTAGTGTGTCGTACAAACGGAGCAAACATCGAAAGTTCGGAAAATAAGCGAGGCTTTTGCGATACCCCCTATGCCGATCATCGCTTTTTGGGCGATTCCGGGCGATTGAGCCGTACCGTTGCCTAAATTCCACTGTGTCGGAGTAATAATAGTATATTCCATAATTTTTCCCTTCTCTATACGGGCTTTATGGATTAAAGAACCTCGCGGCGCTTCGACGATACCGATCCCCTCTCCGCTAAGGTTTTCAATCGGAGGGGGGACGAAAAACGAGGCTTCTCTCAGTTCGAGCGTAGAAAGGAGCGATCGAACGTGAGCCGTGAGATAAACCACTTCATCCATTCGGGCAGTGATACGGGTAAATGCGCAATCGCCATAACGGCTAAATAATTCTCTTACCGTCGGACGTGCGAGTACAAGTGCACGTGCAAGCGGCCCTGTCTCAACAAACTCCCCGTCATATAAAGCATTTTTAGCATACGTCGTCCCTCCCCGCGCAAAGGTTCGAGAATCGTCTTCATGCACCAAAGAAAAATCCGAATCTGCTTTTTTTGAATCCGTAATATATGAAGAGAGCGTAGAATTATGCTCGCCAAGTACCAAAAACCGTCCATGGCTTCTCCCCTGATCCAAAAGCTCTAATTGTTCGAAATTACGTAAAAGAGTCCCGAAGTCTCCTTTTAACGACAATAGATCATTCGGCTCCATCTTTTCGGAAAACCGTTCGCTCCGGCTACCTAACACCTCTTCTTCTACAAACCGTTCCACCTCTGAGAGGAGGGATAGAGCCTGCATCACCTCGATGTGGGTCGGGTCGCACGTCACTCCTCCGGGGAGTGCATACGAACTGTGAGGCCATTGGCCTGAAAATAACGCGGCTATTTGATTAATCTTGGATGAAATATAAAGGGCTTTCAAAGCACCTGGAGGTTCTGATCCCACTATTTTAGCACTCTCTTGAAGCATCACAAGATATAGCCATTTGAGGTGGTTTTGAAGAATCTCACAGATACGGGTAATCTCCCGAATTTTTTCAGCTTTAGGGCTGAGGGAAATTTTGATCTTTCTGTTTTTATATACGGACTCCAGCATCCTTGCCGCAGCAATGAGGTGCGAATGTCCGCAGATACCGCAGACTCTGGGAGTAATAACCAATGCGTCCAGCGCAGGCCGGTTTTCCAAGATTGCTTCCATCCCCCGAAAATGGAGAAAACGTATCGTTGCTTCTTGAATCGATCCGCTTTTATCCGAGCGAAAATCGATAACCGCTTCCCCTTCGATCCGCTCGATCAACTCATGCGTTATCATCGATCAACCTCTCTTCAAGCCGCTTGATATGAAACGATTTTGCCGCACCTGCCAATGCAAGATAACTCCGTTTCGGAACCCCCAAAGGCATCTCTGCCGGAATCGACATATAGGTTTTCGTCGTGAAAAGATCTTTTTTGGGAAAAGCCGGTTCCGTACATCCGAAACACGGGCTCCCCGATCGGGTTTTGGAACTGATCTCATTCCACAATATTTTATTGCAGCTACCGTGTGTAAACGGCCCCTGACACCCTTGACCATAAAACAAACATCCCTCTTTCATTCCAAACGTGTCGCTGTCGACTTTCCATTCAAAATACTCGTTTCGCAGACATCCGTTGTGGACAAGATAGCCGTAAAGCTCTTTGGGACGGTGCAAATCGTCAAGGAGTATCTTTTTCCCCAATCGGATCATCTCGATCGTAAAACTCAGCCATTTCGGATGGGCCGGACAGCCGCTGAGGAGAATGACTTTTTCCGCTAATTCTTTTAAAGGCCCTCTCATCGTCTCTTTATCATACAATATACCGCTGATACGGTCTGATTCGGCTTCTTTTAAAATACCGCCGAAGCTGGCACAACTCCCCATCGCGATCACGTGTTTCGTTTTTTGGGACAACTCCCTGAGCAGCACTTCCATCGCTACACCGGCACGTTCAAAATCGTTTCGATAGGCCCCCTCGAAAATGAGAATATCCGATTTGGGAAGCTTTTTGACCAACTGTTTCAAGCTCATCGTACACGGTAGTAGCGGATGGTGGAGAAATTCTACCGTTTCCATCAATGTTTTCAAAGAGGGGTCGTTTAAAAAAGAGTGGGTATTGCCGTTACAGGTGATCCCCTGCAGCCAGATAAGGCGAAGTTTAGACGGTTTTGAGGGCATTGTAGATGTTTTCGGCTATCGAAGCTTCATACTCTTCGAGCGCTTTAGGGAGGATTTTCTCCCCGTTTAAAAAGACCATTCCGCCCAAATAACCCATGAAAAGACCGAATGCACTGAAAAAATCCTGATCGCGCAATTCTCCTGCGCGAACCCCCTCTTCAAAAAAGATCATGAGTTCGGTGACAAAAGGGGAGACGCAGATCATCCCTTCGCAGCAGTTTTGAAAAACCTCCCGATTGGAGAGGTAGACCCGTAAGAAATATTCGATCGTTTCGGGACGTTCGTGTGCAATTTTAAAATACATATGGACAATAGCGCCTATCTTTTCACCGGTCGTTTGTGTGCTCTCGTTTATACGGCGGATCTCTTCTCCGAGGATACCGGCGATATAGACGATAAGATCTTTTGCCAGCATCTCTTTCGAAGCAAAATAGTTGTAAAGATTCCCGACACTCATCCCTATCGTCGAAGCGATAATCGGCATAGTCGTCTGATAAAAGCCCTCTTTGGAAAAGAGTTCGAGTGCTTTTGTCATGATCGAGATTTTACGTTCTTCTTTGCTTAAGCGTGCCAACTTTTGATTCCTTAGCGAAATTCGTTGGCATAATTATAGCGAATACTAATTCAGAATTTTATAGTGTGAAAGTTCCTTTCCGCTCGCATCGATTATATGAACCGCACAGGCCAGGCACGGATCGAACGAATGAACCGCACGCAAAACTTCCAATGGGGCCGAAGGATCGGCGAGTTTAATACCGATCAACGACTCCTCATACGCCCCGCGCCCCTCTTTGGTACCTTTGGGCGAAGCGTTCCACGTCGTCGGAACGACGGCTTGGTAGTTGGCGATTTTTGACTCTTCGATCCGGACGAAATGTCCAAGCACCCCGCGCGGCACTTCGAAGATTCCTGCCCCTTTTGCCTCATGCGGCAACTCTTCGAACACGTACTTCGTCCATGTCGTCTCATCGTAGTACTTAATGTTTTCGATCAAATCGCTCATCGTATCGAAAAGATAATCGCAGCAGATCTGTGCTTCTACCGCCCGCGCCGCATTACGCCCCACCGTCGTCGAAAAATCGATCAGTTCCATGCCCGAACGCTTCATGAAGCGCTCCATATAAGGGCGAATGACCGGAGATTTTTTGGAATACCCGACGATCATACGGGCCAACGGTCCCACTTCCATGACATTGCCGTCATATCTCGGCGCTTTCACCCACGTGTATTTTCCCTCGGTTTTCAGCGATCCGTCCTCGTTCAGATCGGTATAAAACGGCGTCGTATCCCCCTCATACGGAGAGAGCGGCGCATCGTTCTCATACCATGAGCGCGAAGCCTCTTCGGTGATTTTAGCCGCGTCAAAGGGCTCGATAGAGTCGAAATCATGCCCTTCGATTACACCGTCCTCAAATAGATACCGATCTTTTCCGAATCGGTATCCGCCGCAGCACATAAAATTCCCGACGGCACGTCCCTCTCCCGCTTTGATCGAGTCACGGTAGGCATTGACGAGCATCAAAGTATCGGGGATATAAGCACGTTCGATAAAGTCCCGCACCTCTTTGATGATGAACAAAAAGTCGTTCAGACGCTGAGGATTCAACATATCGGCGACGCTCGTCACTCCACCTACGACGAGGTTCTGCGGGTGCGGCGTTTTTCCGGCAAAAATCGCAACGGCTTTGGAAAGTTCACGCTGAATCCGCAATGCTTCGAGATAGTGGTTCATGTGTACCAGATTCTCTTCGGGGCTCAGACGATAGGCGTCATGCCCCCAATAGCCGTTGGCAAATAATCCCAACCGTCCCGCATTGACGAACCCCTCCAGCTTCTCTTTGATCGCTTCGAGATGGCCGTCGGAATTGCGATACGGATGCTCGCTCCACATCTGTGCATCTTTCGCCGCCTTGGTACAATCGGCGGCAAGCGCCCCCGTAACATCGACGAAATCGAGCGAATGGAGATGATAATAGTGGACGATATGATCCTGTACGAACAAGGAGAGGGTCACGAGGTTACGGATAATTTCGGCGTTACGGGGGATTTCGATACCGTAGGCCGCTTCTACCGCACTGATCGAGGCACGGTAATGGACGTTGGTACAGACACCGCAAATACGTTGGGCGATCAAACCCGAATCACGGGGATCACGCCCGCGTAAAATCGTCTCGATTCCCCTAAAAAGCTGTCCCGATGCCCACGCTTCGGTGATGACGTTATTCTCGTCAATCTCTACCTCGATCCGCAGGTGTCCTTCGATTCGGGTAATCGGGTCAATAATTATTTTTTTTGTCTCACTCTTCATGAGTTCCCTCCGGCAATTTACGATTATTTGCGTAGCTGTCAAACGCGATTTTTCCCTGACCGCAGGCGAAACATCCGTGACCCGCCTGTACCGGCCAACTCGTCCCTTCGTTAAACTTCACGAGCGAGCAGTTCAAATCGGCGTAGGGCCCTTTGCATCCCATTTCAAAAAGGCACCACCCTTTCTTCGCCCCCTCATCACCCCACTCGCGGACGAATTCATCGGCATCGTAATGGCCTCTGCGTTCACAGTTATCGTGAACGCGGAACCCGTATGCCCATTCGGGGCGATTATTGGCATCGAGTTTCGGAAACTCATCGAACATGATGTATTGCAGCAGGGTCCCGACGATATTGATCGGGTTGGTGGGACAACCGGGGAGATTGATAATATCCGCTCTCCCCAGCGCTTCCGCCACACCGACGGCGCCTGTCGGATTGGGCGCGGCGGCAACTACCCCTCCGTCATACGCACACGATCCCACAGCCATTACGGCTGCGGCATTTTTGGCGACACGTCGCAACAGATCGACACCCGTCTCTCCCTTAG
>Ga0172377_10003880_pt1 | contig 15409 bp, 17 predicted proteins | sample Pumphouse3metaG_FD_119749 | JGI IMG/M metagenome (GOLD analysis project Ga0172377, IMG submission 119749) | Leachate microbial communities from a municipal landfill in Southern Ontario, Canada - Pumphouse #3 metaG | ecosystem: Engineered > Solid waste > Landfill > Unclassified | place: Canada...
CCAAGATTATATTTATTGAACGGAGAAGAAAGAGATGTAGACTCTAATGTTTTAGAATTTTTTAAAGATAAACATCATATCTTCATGGATGTTTTAACAGAGTCAGAAAGTAATTCCCTAACAGATGAAGAAAGAGAAGATTTAGGAATAGAACTTAAGATGGATAAATTAATTAAAGAGGCTTATAATCTATTAGGATTAATTAATTTCTTTACAACTGGAGCTGATGAGACAAGAGCATGGACAATTAAAGATGGTTTTAAAGCTCCTCAAGCTGGGGGGGTAATCCATAGTGATTTTGAAGAAACATTTATAAAGGCAGAAGTTATTAATTGGCAAGATTTAATAGATTGCGGTGGTTTTGCGAAAGCAAGAGAAAAAGGAATGATTAGAACGGAAGGAAAAGAATACGTCGTTAAAGATGGTGACGTTATTGAAATTAAAAGTGGTAAATAATATGAAATACGATGTTGTTATAATTGGAGGAGGTCCTGCGGGAATGATGGCTGCAATCAGTGCATCTTCTTTGGGCGCAAAAGTAATTCTTATAGAGAAGAATAAAAAATTAGGTAATAAACTTTTACTAACAGGGGGAGGAAGATGCAACTTAACATGTATTACAGAAAACAATAGAGAATTTTCTCAAAAGTTTGGAAAAAATGGTAATTTTTTAATGTCTCCATTGTCTGTTTTTAACTTTGACAATACTCTTGAGTTTTTTGAAAAGTTAGAATTAAAAAAAGAAGGAAGCAAGGTTTATCCTCTTAGCAATAAAGCAAAAGATGTTTTAGCTTTTTTAAATGATTTACTTAAAAAGAATAAAGTTAAAATGTTAACTTCTTCTTCCGTCAATAAATTCAATATTAATGAAAATAAAATAGAGGGAGTTGTTTTAGATGATGGAAAAGTAATAGAGGGGGATTCATATATTATCTGTACTGGCGGAAAGTCATATCCGACCACGGGATCATCAGGAGACGCTTTTGATTGGAATATTGGACACACTGTAACAGAATTAAATCCTTCTTTAACTCCAGTCGAAATACAAGAAAAATGGATTAAATCTCTTCAAGGAATTTCTCTAAATGATATCGGTCTTTCTGTTAATGAAAAAAAACATAATGGAGAAATTTTATTTACCCATTTTGGATTTAGTGGACCATTAATTTTAGATATAAGTAAAGAAATTGGAGAAAAACTTAAAGAAGGGAAAGTTAAGTTATATTTAGATCTTTTTCCAGGAATGACATTGGAGGATCTTAATATCCATTTTCAAAAATCAGTTAATAAAAATAGGTTAGTTTTAAAATACTTATCAACTATTATTCCTGAAAAATTAGTTCATTTTATTATTAACTTTAGTAGCGTTCCAAAATCAAGAAGATTAAATAATTTAACCAAAGAAGAAAGATTAAGATTGATTAAGGTTCTTAAGAAAATAGAATTTAATGTGGTGGGATTATTAGGATTCGATAAAGCAATGATTACTTCGGGAGGATTTTCTTTAAAAGAAATTGATTCAAAAAATATGAAGTCTAAAATTATTGATAATTTATATTTTGCTGGTGAGGCAATAGATGTTGATGGTCCATCAGGCGGATACAACCTTCAAGTCTGTTGGACTACTGGTTATGTTGCTGGCATAAATTCAGTCAAAAAAAATGATTAACTATATATTTTATTTTTTTATTTCATTATTACCTATATTCTCTGTATTTGGTTTTAATACAGCATATTTAATTTTATTTGCTTTTTCCCTTTTACTATTACATATATTTAAACCTCAGAAAATTACATATAGTAAAATTCAAATTATTAGTTTATTATTTCTAGTTTTAATTTCTCTATCAACATTATTTTCAAAAAATATTTTTCTAAGTTTTTGGGGCAAAGGAGGAGAAAGTTTAGTCGCTCTCCTATCTATATTTATAATATTTTCCTTTGCTAGGTTAATTAAAAAAGAAGATATATATAAAATTATTAAATTTTTATTCATTGGAATATTTTTTTCTATATTATTATTCCTTATAAAGGGAGGAAACTCTGAAGTATTGGCGATTATTTGTTCCTTATCATTAATGATTATTCCTTATTTTAAAAATAGAAAAATCGCTATCATCACTTCTTTAATATTATTTTCCTTTTTAATTTTTATTAATATTAAAATTACTTGGTTTATTGTTATATTAGGAACACTATTTTATGTATGGAGGATAATTGCAAACCCTAAAATTAAAGATAAAAAGTTTATTGGACTAATTGCCATCTTTTTAGTTTCATTAGTGCTTTTTAATTTTTCCCAACCATTAAAAGAAAACATTCTTCCTTATAATTATAGTTTCTTAATTGCTCAGGGAAGTTTATTAGAAAGTCCTAAGAATTTTCTAATTGGTTCTGGATTATCAACTTATAATTATCAATTTTCTTTATATAAAGATAAGGAAATTAATTTAACTAATCCATATATAGTTTTTGAAGAGGGGTCAAATATGATTCTTACTTTTGTAGTTACAATAGGACTGCTTGGGGTAATTTCTTTGCTATCTTTATTCTTCATATTTTATCGTAAGGGATTTAGTGATTTTCCTAAAAAAGATAATTTTATTTTTCCTATATTATTTTGTTTGTCGCTCCTATTTATTTTTTATAAAATAAATTTACTATTAATACTCCTATTTTTTATATTTTTAGCTTTTTGGGATGAAAAAGGAAAAGAAATTAAATTTAATAAATTATTATTTTTACCACTTATTGTAGCGTTTATTCTAATTATTTTTAATCATTTTAACTATTTAGAAGCTGAGAATTATTATAATAAAGCGGTTAATTACTTTAATAACGAAGAACCTTTGACTAAGTCTATAACCGAAGCGCAAAAAGCAGTTCAAAAGTTTAACTTGAGCGAGTATAATATGTTTATATCTAAATTATATTTATTAAAAGCAAGTTCATATTTTGAAGAAAGATGGGTGACTCAGGAGAAGATAAATGAGCAGAATAAATTAATTGAAGAAAATGTTTTATTATCAGAAAAGCATGCAAAACAAGCAGTAGATGTAGATGGCAATAATTTTCAAACATGGCAAAAATTAGGATTTCTTTACGAAAACATTAATTTTTTAATCGATGATAAAACAGAGGAAATTTTAACTATATATGAGAAAGCAAAAAAACTAGCCCCTCAAAATTATGAAATATATTTTTCTATAGCTAGGGTTCTTGAAGAAGAAGGAAAAACCGAAGAAGCTATGGAAGAATACAGGAAAGCTTTTGATTTGAATCCTAATGATGAAAAATTAATTAAAAAAATTAGCGAATGATTATAGAAGAATTAAGAAATGAGTTTCCATTAATAAAAGAAGAAATTTCTTTAAAAGAATATACTACTTTTAGAATTGGTGGGAATGCAAAATATTTATTAAAAGTATCTGATATAAAAGAATTAAAAAGAATAGTAGAAAAAGCTAACAAACTTAAAATTCCTTTTTTAGTTATTGGAGGCGGAAGCAATATTCTTTTTTCAAACAAAGGATATGATGGACTTATTATCGTCTACAAACAAAACAAAGTAATTGATCCGATAATAAATAAGAATAATCTAATTGATGTTTGTGCAAATATTCCTCTTTCAGCTCTAATTTCTAAGCTTAAAGGTCTTTCTGGTCTTGAATGGGCGGTAGGTATTCCTGGAACACTAGCAGGAGCTATAAATGGAAATGCAGGAGCCTTTGGAGAATCAATTTCTGACTCTATAGAAAGCGTTAATGTTTTAGAACTAAAAGACAACGATTTTATTGAAAAAAAATACAATAAAAATGATTGTCAGTTTTCTTATAGAAACAGTGTTTTTAAGAATAACCAAAACTTAATTATAGTTTCTGCTACGCTTAGAATGAATAATGATATTCCAGAAGAAATAGAAAAAAGAATTAAAGATAATTTAAATAAAAGAAATTTAAAACAGCCGAAAGGTTTTTCTGCAGGCTCAGTTTTTAAAAATGGAGATGGATTTTCTGCAGGGGCGTTGATTGAAAAGGCTGGGCTTAAAGGATTACAAATTGGAGATGCAAAAGTATCTGAAGAACACGCTAATTTTATAATAAACTTAGGAAATGCTTCCTCTGAAGATGTTATAAATTTAATAAATATTATCAAAAAAGAAGTTAAAGAAAAATTTTTAATTGAGCTTGAAGAAGAAATTAAAATTTTTAATTAAAAACTATTGACAAATTATTCAATAAGAGAGAAAATATAAATAGGAATTTGATTTTTGTAATAGGGAAAGGTCGATTAATTAAGTTTAACTTTTCTAAAAAAAATGGCGGTAAAAAAAGCTGCAGTAAAAAAGGCTCCTGTTAAAAAGAAGCCTGCAAAGAAAGTAGCAAAGAAGCCTGTAAAGAAAGTTGCTGCAAAAAAAGTTGCAAAGAAGCCTGTAAAGAAAGTTGCAAAAAAGAAAGTAGCAAAGAAGGCTCCTGCAAAAAAGAAAGTAGCAAAGAAAAAGAAATAATTTTCACTAAAGCAACTCCATCAGAGTTGTTTTAGTTATAAAGAAAACATATGGAAATAAAAATAAAAACAACAAACGTAGAAGTAACAGAATATTTAAAAAAACTTGTAAATAGTAAGGCGAAAAAAATAGAGAAATTATTAGTGGATTATCCAGGATTAATTCTTGAAGTTGAATTAGAAAGAACAACGAAGCATCATCAAAAGGGAGATATTTTTAGGTCAGAGCTACAGATTCAAGTTCCTAAAGGAAAACTATTAAGAGCTGTTTCAAAGAAAGAAAATTTTCGCTTATCCCTCTCGGAAGCCGAAAAAGATTTAGTAATTCAAATTAAAAAATATAAAGATAAGAGTAATCTTGAAATACGAAGAAAGCTTTGACCTTTTTCCTTTATTGAGATAGTATGGATTTATGGCTATATTAGAAAAAATTTTTGGCAGTGCTAATGATAAGTATATAAAAAGTTTAGCTCCCTTAGTTAATAAAATTAACTCTTTTGAGTCTGATTTTGGTAAATTATCAGAAGAAGAAATAAAAAAGAAGACTTTGAATTTTAAAGAAAGACTAACAAAAGGAGAGACTTTAGATGATATATTGCCAGAAGCTTTTGCTCTAGCAAGAGAAGCAGGTAAAAGAACTCTTAACCAGAGACATTTTGATTGTCAATTAATTGGAGGAATAACCCTACATAAAGGAAGAATTGCTGAGATGAGGACTGGGGAAGGAAAAACATTAACTGCTACATTACCTCTGTATCTAAATGCTCTTTTAGGAAAAGGTTGTCATTTAGTTACTGTTAATGATTATCTTTCAAGAAGAGATGCTGTTTGGATGGGTCAAATATATGATGCGCTAGGATTAACAGTCTCTTGTATTAATCATGAGCAGTCTTTTATATATGATCGTGAATTTAAAAAAGAAGAAGATGACAAGAAAAGAGACGAATTAGGTAGCTTTCTTGTTGTTGAGGATTTCTTAAGGCCATGCTCAAGAAAAGAGGCATATAATGCAGATATTACCTATGGAACAAACAATGAATTTGGATTTGATTATCTTAAAGATAATATGGTTTATGATTTAAGAAATAAAAATCAAAGAGATTTTAATTTTGCAATTGTTGATGAAGTGGATTCTATATTAATTGATGAAGCAAGGACCCCTTTAATTATTTCTGCTCCTGATGAAGAAAGTTCAAAGTGGTATACGGAGTTTTCAAGAATTATTCCTAAATTGAATAAAGAAGGAGATTATGAGATAGATGAAAAAATGAGGGCAGTTACTTTAACAGAAGAGGGAATTAATAAAGTTGAAAGTATATTGGGAATGGGAAATATATATGATGAAAGAGGTTCTAAATATCTTCATCATTTAGAACAAGCCCTTAAAGCAGAGATTCTTTTTAAAAAAGAAAAGGATTATGTTATTAAAAACGGAGAAGTTGTAATAATTGATCAGTTTACAGGAAGAATGATGCCTGGAAGAAGATGGTCAGGAGGACTTCATCAAGCTATAGAAGCAAAAGAAGGAGTAAGAATTATGCCAGAATCAATAACACTGGCTTCAATTACATTTCAGAATTATTTTAGAATGTATTCAAAATTATCAGGAATGACGGGAACAGCTGAAACATCAGCAGAAGAATTTGATAAGGTTTATGGACTTGAGGTTTCTATTATTCCGACAAACAAAAAAGCAATAAGAAAAGACTTAGGTGATAAAGTTTACAAAACAGAAGAGGCCAAGTTTAAAGCAGTTGTAGAAGAAGTAAAAGAAAAAAATAAAACAGGACAGCCAGTGTTAGTTGGAACAACTTCAATTGATAAAAATGAATATCTTGGAGCTCTTTTATCAAGAGAGGGAATAAAACATAATATATTAAATGCTAAGCACCACGAACAAGAGGGTGAAATTATTGCTCAAGCAGGAAGAAAAGGAGCGGTAACTATTGCTACCAATATGGCAGGAAGAGGAGTTGATATATATTTAGGAGGGTCTCCTTCTGTGCCCGAAGAGAATGAAGAAGTTAAGAGTATTGGAGGATTATGTGTAATTGGAACAGAAAGACATGAAGCAAGAAGAATTGACAATCAATTAAGAGGTAGAGCGGGTAGGCAGGGTGATCCAGGAGAAACACAATTTTTTGTATCCCTTGAAGATGATGTTATTAGAATATTCGGAGGTGACAGAATTAAAGCTCTAATGGAAAGATTTAATATTGATGAAAATATTCCAATTGAAAATGGAATGATTTCTAGAAGTATTGAATCTGCTCAAAGTAAAATTGAAGGAATGAATTTTGATGCAAGAAAACATATCTTGGAGTATGATGATGTTTTGAATAAACAAAGAGATATTGTTTATTCAAAAAGGATAGAAGTGTTAGAGCGAGCAGAACAAAATTCTATCAAGGATTTAGTTGTTCCTTTGCTTGATAAATATGGTTATTCTGAAGATGACTATACAAAAAAAGAAAGTGAGGTTGGTAAAGAAAATATGAATCAAATTGAAAGAGTAGCTGCTCTAAGAGCGATTGATTCTATATGGGTAGAGCATTTAGAAAATATGGATAGTTTAAAAGACTCTGTTAGAATCAGAGCCTATGGACAAAGGGATCCTCTGATAGAATACAAGAGAGAAGGGAAAATATTATTTAATGAATTATTAGAAAACTGTGAAAAGAATATGGTAGAGGGGATAATGAAAGCAACTATTAATGTTAAGCCTGCTACCAATATTCCTGAAAATAATAATTTACCACGAAGTGAAGGAATAAACAGAAATGATCCATGTCCTTGTGGAAGTGGAAAAAAGTATAAGAAGTGCTGTGGATTGGGAAAATAATACTTTGACAAAAGGTGCTTTATAGTATAATCTTATAATGTTTAATAAGCATTCTGCTTTTTGGCAGATTTTTTAAGTTATGGAAATAAGAAACATTGCAATTATAGCTCACGTTGATCATGGTAAAACTTCGTTAACAGATTCTTTAATGAAACAATCTGGAGGCGCCGAAGAAACTTTTACTATGGATACAAATGAATTAGAGAAAGAAAGAGGAATTACAATATATTCCAAAAATACCTCTATTTTCTACAAAGATACTAAAATAAACATAGTTGATACCCCAGGCCATGCCGATTTCAGTTCAGAAGTTGAAAGAGTTTTAAGATCAATTGATTCAGTGCTTTTAGTAGTGGACGCTCAAGAAGGTCCTATGCCTCAGACAAAGTTTGTTTTAAAAAAATCACTAGAACTTGGATTTAAACCGATTGTTGTTATAAATAAAATAGACAAGCCTGCTGCTAGACCAGATGAAGTTAAAGAAATGGTTTATGAATTGTTCCTAGATTTAGGAGCTAATGACGAACAACTTGATTTTGAAGTTGTTTATGCTAATGGAAGAGATGGAATTGCTAAAAGAAATTTAGATGATGAGTCAGATAATCTAGTCCCTCTTTTAGACTTAATTATTGAAAAAGTTAACCCTGCTTCTTCAGATGAATTAGCAAATAAAAAACTAAGAGCTCAACCGTTTAATCTTGGTTATGATAATTTTCTAGGAAGACTTGCTATTTGCAGAATATATGAAGGAAAAATAAGTAAGGGAGAAGATGTTTTTGTTAAAGGAATCAATAGTGAAGTTAGAAAAGGAAAAGTTGTTAAAATGTTTACTTTTCACGGACTAGAGAAGGTAGAATTAGAAGATGCATCTGCAGGAGATATTGTTATTATCGCTGGAATCCCCGATATTTTTATTGGAGAAACAATTTCATCTGATTCAGAAGTTGAGTCTTTGCCTTTTATACATATTGATGAACCAACAATATCACTTAATTTCTTAGTGAATAATTCTCCTTTTGCAGGAAGAGAAGGAAAGTTTGTTACTAATAGACAATTGAAAGAAAGACTTCTAAAAGAGGTAGAGATAAACGTAGGATTAAAAATAGATTTTTCATCAGCCGAATATTATAAAGTTTATGGAAGAGGTGAATTACATATTGCCATACTTTTAGAACAAATGAGAAGAGAAGGATATGAATTACAGGTTTCTCAACCTCAGGTAATTATTAAAGAAGTGGACGGAAAGAAAATGGAGCCTTATGAAGAAGTTATAATTGACCTACCAAGTGAAATGGCTGGGACTGTGATAGAAAAACTTTCTAAAAGAAAAGGAATCATGACTGAAATGAAGCCAGACACAATTCATACAAGAATAGTTTTTGACATGCCAACAAGAGGATTATTAGGGTATAAGTCAGAGTTTGTAATGGATACTCGTGGAGAGGGTATTTTAGCTAGTAGAGTGATAGGATTTAAGCCTTATGCAGGTGAGATAGAAAAAAGAAGTGTTGGTTCAATGATTTCAATGGCAACAGGAAAATCATCTGGTTTTTCATTGTTTAATCTTCAAGAAAGAGGTGTTTTGTATATTGGCCACGCAGAAGATGTTTATGAAGGAATGGTTATAGGAAATGTTTCTAAGGGAAATGACTTAGCAGTTAATCCAAATAAAGGAAAAGAACTTTCAAATATGAGATCTTCAGGAGCTGATGAAGCAATTAAATTAACTCCTCCGGACACTTTAAGTATAGAAAAAGCAATGAGCATTATGAGTGATGATGAATATCTTGAAATAACCCCTAACAACGTTCGTTTAAGAAAACAATACTTAACTGATGTCGAAAGGATAAGACACAAGAGGAAAGGTAGTTAAACTAAATAATTATATATACACCAGAAATGGGACATTGTCCCCAAAAGAACAAGAATGTGAAATAGTTCGTGAAAACCAAATGCTTTACTGATATTTGGTTTTTTAATTGCATAAATTACTGCACCGACGATATAGAATAATCCTCCGATTAATAACCATATAACAACTCCTAGGCCAGTTGTTTTGTATAGTGGGTATATAATAATAAACGAAAGGCAACCCATTAAAACGTAAAGAAAAGTAGCAAACCAGCGAGGAGTTTTGTCCCAGAATGACTTAAAGAATACGGTTGACGTTCCTGCTAAGGCTAGAGTCCAAATACTTATAAAAGAAATCATTCCTAAGCTACCACCAAGAGCAATTAAGCATAGAGGAGTGTAGGTTCCAGCAATTAAAATATAAATCATTGCATGATCTATTTTTCTAAACACATCAACATCTTCAGGGGAATGTCCAAAAAGATGATAGATGGAGCTTGAGGCATAAAGGAAGCACATACTCAGTCCAAACACAAGGAAAGAAATAGTTTCTATTAATTCTTTTGCAGAATAGAGCAAAAGAAATGTTCCTATTATGGAAAGGATTAATCCTAATAAATGACTAAGTCCAGAGATTGGGTCTTTTATTTTCATAATTAATATGATACATTATTTTTAGCATATTTGAAATAGAGGTGCTGAAATGTTTAAAAGTTTGTTTTTAAAGAAAAAAGAATTAGTTGAGGAAACATTAAATTTCCTTGATTATGAACCGAAATTGAGGATAAACACAGTTAAACTTCCTTTTGGCAGGTATATTATTCTTGCTGATGGTAGGTCAAGTAGGCCAAGAAATCCTACTAGCTATATCATTAATACTTCTAAAGAAGTTGACGAAAAAGGATTTGCTGTGCGAGTAGCGGTAAAAGCAATTCGTTGCCGAAGACAGAGCGGAGAAAATAAGTTGGAAACCTTTTCAGACATAGAAATGCCTGAGAGCTTCCATCAATTATTTGAAAACATTTACTTTATGACCTGGGGGAAATATGAAGCAGATTCTGAGATTATTGCTTTCATAGCAGAACATTTATACTATGAAGGAGTTTCTTTAGAAGAGATATCTCAAATGCTTCTTATGGATGCCTCAGAGATAAATGAAAGGTATCTAAAAAAAGGATAGAAATATCCTTATTTTTTTATGCCATAATTTTCCTTTAGATTTTGTATCCTACCGTATGATTCATTAATTTGTTTTTCTGATATTTCTCTATTTCTTACGGCGTTAAAAATTGCATCTACTGCTTGCTTGGGAGCCAATTCGTTATATTCGTCTCCGTTATTGGAAATAATTAACATATCGCATCCAGCATTTATTGCCTTAATAACGGCTTCCGCATATCCATAATTATTAACTATTGCTCCCATCTGCATATCATCGGATATAATAACTCCATTAAAATTTAATTCATCTCTTAGTATTTCCTTAAGAAACTTTGAAGAAAGTGTTGCTGGATTATCTTCATCAATATTTTTATTAAATATATGAGCAGTCATTACTATATCTGAATAACCATTTTCAATTAATTTTCTATAAGGGATAAGCTCTTCTTCGTTATATGTTTCTGTTACATCAACTATTCCTAAGTGTGAGTCATCTTCTGAGCTTCCATGTCCAGGGAAATGTTTTATTGCTGATATGATTCCATTTTCATGAAGTCCTTCTATAAATGCAGATGAATACTCGTAAACTTTTTCTGGGTCTTCCGAAAAAGATCTTTCCAAATATCTAATAACAGGATTCATTGGATTAATATTAACATCAACAACGGGTGCAAAGTCCATATTAATGCCAATATCCTTTAATGTTTTTCCTAAAGATAGCCCATAAGACTTAACATCTTCAATTGATAGTTTTCCCATTTCTTCGGCCGAAGGAATATTTTCAAAACCATATTTTGTTTTGAGTCTATTAACATGTCCTCCCTCGGCATCAATTGAAACGAATATATCGGAAGAAGCATTTTTAATACTATTAATCAATTCTTTAGTTTGTTCGGGGCTAACAATATTTCTTTCAATTTCTCCTTTTGAAGGGTTGTCTCTATCAAAAAGGATTACTCCTCCTATATTTAATTCTTTTATTGTTTTAACGATATATGAATTACTATTAGCTTCTGTTCCCCTAAATCCAATAACTAGCATCTGGCCAATCTTATCTTTTAGATTGTCGTCAATTTTCTTCTCCTTAAGGTAGTTGTTACCCAATAATACAATAATTACAACAAGAACAATGATGACTGAAAGTTTAATAATTTTATTCATATTTTGAAATTATAATAACACAAACATTGACATTTATCCATTATTAATCTATTATTCCATTAACACTAATGTGCATGCTCATCATTATTGAGTAGGTCGTAAAAAAAATCAATTATCAAAAGAAAAAATGGAAAAGAAACTATACGTAGGAAACCTTCCTTACACTCTATCTGATGAAGCTCTTAAGGATTTATTTACAGAAGCAGGCGAAGTAGCTGCAGCTTCTATAATTATTGATAAATTCTCAAAGAGATCAAAAGGCTTTGGTTTTGTAGAAATGTCTACAGAAGAAGACGCTGCAAAAGCTAAAGATATCTTTAACGGAAAAGAAGTAGAAGGAAGAAAGTTAATAGTTGACGAAGCTAGACCAATGAAGGATTTCAGCGGTGAATAATTTCGTGCAATTAGAGGGCCCCTTAGGGGGCTCTTTTCTTATTTTAAATTTAATGATAAAATAATTTTATGGAAACAATAAATTTTGAAGATTTTTTAAAAGTAGATTTAAGGTTGGGAAAAATAGTTGAGGCTGAAAAAGTCGAAGGTTCAGTTAAGATTATTAAAACAATAATTGATTTAGGCGAAACCAAGAAACAAATATTAGCTGGAATAGGAGAATATTATAATCCAGAAGATTTAATTAATAAGAATGTGGTTATCGTTGCTAACCTTAGTCCAAAAAAGATAATGGGTATGGATAGCGAAGGAATGATATTAGCATTAAAAGATGAAAACAATCTATCTTTATTATTTACTGATAAAGATATAGAAACAGGGTCAAGAGTAAGTTAATAATAAATAAAAAAAATGGAAGCACAATATTTTGAAAAAGAAACAAAAACAGACAACCCTTTAATTAAAGGTTTGATGATTATTGGAATGATATTTTTAGTTATATCAATCTTTTATATTTTCTTTGCGATACAAAATGTTTCAAAAGAAACAAAGCATATTGGAACAGATTCACAAGGAAATACTATAGAGGTTTCTGGTTCCGGAGTTGTTTATGCTGTCCCAGATGTTGCTGTTGCAACTTTTTCAGCAATAACTGAAGAATCAACATTAGAATATGCATTAAGTCAAAATACAGAAAAAATAAATAGAGTTATAGATTTTCTAAAAAGGCAGGGAGTTAATGCGGACGATATTAAAACATTAGATTTTAATATTTATCCAAAGTATGAATGGCAGACAACAGGAGTTGATTTAACTGTTTATCCTTTAGGAAAAAGGGTAATTACTTCTTATGAAGCGGTAGAATCGTTAGAAGTGGTTATCAAAGACAACGATCAAATTGGAAGAATTATACAAGGTTCAATTGACGCTGGTGCAAGCCAAACAAGTAATTTGAAATTTATTATTAGTAACGAAGAAGCTCTTAAAAAAGAAGCAAGAGATTTAGCTATAGCAGATGCGGAGTCTAAAGCTACCGAGATTGCGTCTTCATTAGGATTAAAACTGAGTGATGCATCAAGTTTTTACGAAGAAGATACTATTCCTACATATATAGTTTCTGATACTTCAACTACAGGAACAGGGAATAACTTAGAAATAATCGTAAAAGAGAATAAGATTGAAGTAAGGGTTAATATTTCATACGATATTAAATAGAATATGAACAAGAAAGTATTATTAATTATAACATTCGTTATTGTGGGAGCAATTTGTATTTTTCTTAATTCAAACAAAGAAGAAGATATTTTGGCAAATCAAAGCGAAAACAAAGAGATGGTTAAAATAGAAATAATAGCAGAGGGAACAGGAGATGTTTCAAAAGCAGGAGATGTTTTGACAGTTCATTATGTTGGAACTCTTGAAAATGGAAATAAATTTGATTCAAGTATCGATAGAGGCTCCCCATTTTCTTTTACTCTTGGAGTGGGACAAGTTATTCAAGGATGGGAAGAGGGAATGAGCGGAATGAAAGTTGGAGAAAAAAGAAAACTTACTATATCTCCTGAAAAGGGATATGGTGAAAGAGGTGTTCCTGGTGTAATTCCATCAAACGCAACTTTAATTTTTGAAGTAGAGCTTTTAGGGATTAATTAACTTTATGAATAATGAAGAGCAATTAAAAAAGATTAAAGAAGAAGTTTTATCTTGTAAGAATTGTTCTTTATGTAAAGAAAGGAAAATACCTGTTATTGGACAAGGAAATCATAGTGCGAAAATTATTTTTATAGGGGAAGCTCCCGGAGCAAAAGAAGATGCAATGGGAGTTCCTTTTTGTGGGAGGTCAGGAGACTTTTTAAATGAACTTTTAAAGCATATTGATTTAAAAAGAGAAGATGTATATATTGCTAATATTATCAAGTGTAGACCACCTAAAAATAGGGATCCAAAAGAAGAAGAAATTGAAAAATGTAAGCACTTTATTGAAAAACAAATAGAAATAATTAACCCTAAGGTCGTTTGTTCTTTAGGTAGACATTCAATGAATTTTATGATGAATACGCTTAATATTCCTCTTGAATCAATAAGTAAGGTTCATGGTCAAGTTTTTGAAGGAAAGAGAGTGTTTATTCCTTTTTATCATCCAGCAGTAGCGATATATAATTCAAACATGAAAGAATCCCTTAAAAAAGATTTTGAAGTTTTAAAGAAGTATGTTGATTAAAGTAAAGGCTTTTCCTTTATCAAAAGAAGACAAAGTTGTCCAAAAAAATAATGATAGCTTTGATGTTTTTGTTAGAGAAGAAGCAGAAAGGAATATGGCGAACAAAAGAATAATTGAGCTTCTTTCTGAATATCTTAAAATTCCACAGAATAAAGTAAAAATGATTAAAGGATTTAAAGAGAGTAGCAAAATATTTGATATAAAAAATGATTGAAGAAATATTATTAAATAAAGTTCTAATATCTTGTATATTGTCATGGTTTGTAGCGCAAAGCATTAAAGCTATAATTTTAACTTACAAACAAAAGAAATTTAGATTTGACCTATATTCATTGCCAGGTAATTTTCCTTCTTCTCATAGCGCTACAGTTTCTGCACTAGTTACTTCGGTAGGGCTAGTTTCTGGATTTGACTCAGTGGTTTCTGCTATTTCAATTATTTTTGCTTTTTTTATAATCTATGATGCAAAAGTAATCAGAGGGGCTGCTGGAAGACAGGCTCGCTCACTTAATATCTTAATTGAAAAAATGAATGAAGAGGGAGATATTACTAAATTAAGAGAAATACTGGGGCACAGTATCATAGAAATAATAAGTGGAATAATAATCGGAATAGTAATATCTATTTTAATAATCTAAAATGGAAATACCAGAAGATTACAAAAATGGATATAAGAATTTTTTAGGCGTTAAGATTGATTTATCTAAAAGGCCGTTAATTCCAAGAGAAGAAACAGAATATTGGGTTAGTACTTTTATTAATGACAACAATAAAAGTATTAAATGTTTAGATTTATTTTCTGGCTCAGGTTGCATTGGACTATCTATTTTAAAAAATATTAAAGAATCAACTTGTGATTTTGGAGAAATAGACGATGGTTTTATTGAGCAAATTAAAATTAATATTGAGATTAATAATATAGATATTAATAGGTGTAAAGTATTAAAGACAAATATTTTTTCAGGAATAAACGATAAGTATGATGTTATACTGGCAAACCCCCCTTATGTTGCAGAAGATAGAAAAGATGAGGTTGGTGAAGATGTTAAAAAATTTGAACCAGCAATTGCTCTATATGGAGGAAAAGATGGAATGGAAATTATTAGATTTTTCTTAACGGAGGCTAAGGAACACCTTAAGGAAGATGGTTTAATAATAATGGAATTTGATCCAGAGCAAAAAAAAGAAATAGAAGAAATAATCAAAAATATTTATTCAGATTATGAATTTAAAAAGGATCAATTTGATAAATATAGATTCGTTAAAATAAATAA
>Ga0172377_10003882_pt1 | contig 15407 bp, 14 predicted proteins | sample Pumphouse3metaG_FD_119749 | JGI IMG/M metagenome (GOLD analysis project Ga0172377, IMG submission 119749) | Leachate microbial communities from a municipal landfill in Southern Ontario, Canada - Pumphouse #3 metaG | ecosystem: Engineered > Solid waste > Landfill > Unclassified | place: Canada...
CGATAGCATGACTCAGTCTGCCGAAATTAATTTCGGCCGAATCGAGGTGCCTAACTCTTTGCAACCAGCACGCCTTAATACTTGAAGCCGCGCTTAAAAAAATCGCGCCGGGTGTTTGCGTGGTTCAAAATTGAAGGCTCAACAGCCTAGGTGTGTATTCGCCCATGCTCTAGTCTAGGATTTAAGCCAATCGCGAGCGTGTATATTATTATGCGTAATGGTTATGCTATTCTGTAGTGCTAGATTGTGTGTTGTTCGCGCAAGGTAAGCCTCGTCTATAGGTGCTGGTGGCAATTTCGTTGCCGATTCATTTGCCGTTAGCTGCGCCGCGTTTGGGTTAGCTAAATTGGTGAGAGTATTTGCCGGGCTGGGTGTGGCGTTTGTTGATACCCTTGCTTATTTTGCGCGGAATTCTGTAGAGCACGTGTGTTTATTAACTGAGCGAGGTGTGTGATGTTACGAGTAATGTGGGCGGGAATGTTGGCGTTAGTTTTGGTGGGCTGTTCGAGTGTTCAGGTGAGTCAAGATTATGATAAGAAAGCCGATTTTTCTAATTATCAGCATTATCAGTGGTTAGCGCCACAAGACCAGGTGGCACCGAAAGCGGTGGATTTGCAAGCGAAAAATCGCTTGGTGAGTCAGCGTATTGAAGCGGCGATGACGCGTGTATTGGCGCAAAAGGGATACGCTGATTCGGCACAAGCAGCCCCGGATTTTTATGTGACCTATCACCTAGTAGTGAAGGATAAAGTGGCGTCGCGCCCGCTACAAACCACGGTTGGTTTTGGTAGTTATGGATATTATGGCGGCGGCTTATTGCAGTTTGGCGGCGCGGATGTGTATCAGTATGAAGAAGGGCAACTGGCGATTGATATTCTCGATAGCGAAAAAAAACTGGTGTGGCGCGGTATTAGCCGTGGGGTGATTGAAGAAAACTTAACGCCGGATGAAATTACCCGCTTGATTAATGAAGCGGTAGAAAAAGTATTGGCACAGTTTCCGCCGAATAAATAAGCGCTCGTTGGTGGGATTTGCCGATTAAATCCCGCCCTACGGCAACCTCAGCGTAAGACGGGGGGAGCAAGCACAGAAGCGCTGAAAGTATTCATTTAAATTCAGCATAGACACACCAAGGCACGAAGACGCTTGACCCTTACAAAGCGAGCGAAACGTTAAAAATCTTCGTGTTCTTCGCGACTTTCGTGGCTCAAACATGACGAGTCAGTAGGCCTAATGCTATATGCCGTCTTGTTTAAGGAGGTGATCAGTTTTAGCAGGCCTGCTCATTGGCGGTTATTTTGCTTGATTTTTTATAACAAGCTGGACTTTATCGGCTATTTTCGTTATCGTTCGCGCCGAAGTGGGTCGGGCAATCGCGGAGTGGAGACACTCGGAGGAAAGTCCGGGCACCATAGAGCGGAATGCCAGCTAACGGCTGGGCGGTGTGAGCCGACGGAAAGTGCAACAGAGAATAGACCGCCGATGGCGTTTAGGCGCACAGGTAAGGGTGAAACGGTGAGGTAAGAGCTCACCGCGCAACTGGCAACAGGCTGCGGCTAGGTAAACCCCATTCGGTGCAAGACCAAATAGGAAAACACGCCTTGGGCAGAGTGTGGCTCGCACTTGTTTTCGGGTAGGTTGCTTGAGGAGCGCAGTGATGCGTTTCCCAGATGAATGGTTGCCGTTGTTGCCGCAAGGTAGCAAACAGAACCCGGCTTATAGACTCACTTCTTTTTCTTTCTGTTTTTTCTTGAATTTAGTCAGTTTAGGATAGGTTGGCGATTAACTTATTTTAGATTGGCATAAATCGAATCTTTGTTTTAGCAGGCCTGTATAATTTGTATACATCATCTTGTGGTGCTTTGGTTGTCTTTTACCATATCTTGTTGCGGGTACGCGCACTTTAAAATAATAGTATTTTCTTTCGATTAGCGCCCTATTTTCATTCTATTTGTTTAAACCCTTTTCTATCCATTTGAAATCACTCAAAAAACCTGCCTGAGTGTGAGCTGTTTTATGTCGGGTAATGGTAGCTAAGTTGTTGTTCTGTAATGGGGTTTTAGCTCGGTCGTGCCGATGAAATTCCTTGACACTGACAGGCGATATCAATATAGTGGCGCACAGTGGGGTAGTGTGGTTAATAGTGGTGAAAAGTGGGGTGAAATAATTTGTTTTTTCGCGGAATCAATGCGGTTAATTTAGACGAAAAAGGGCGTTTTGCGATTCCAAAACGTTATCGGGAGCCGCTTGCCGAAGAAAGTGAAAAACAACTTATTGCTACTATAGATTGGCACAGTCCGTGCTTGTTGATTTATGCCTTGGTCGAATGGGAATTAATTGAACGCAAGTTGATGTCGTTACCCAATGTCGATGCGCACACGCGCTTGGTGCAACGTACCTTGTTGGGTTATGCCAGCGAGATGGAAATGGATGCACAAGGGCGCGTGTTGTTGCCGCCCTTGCTTCGCGAACACGCGGGCTTGGATAAGCAGGCCATTTTGCTGGGGCAGGGCAATAAATTCGAGCTTTGGTCACAAACGGTATGGGACGCGCAGCGTGATGCCATGTTGACCGAGGTTAAAAACATTGATGTTTCAGCGGGTGCGCTGGCCAACTTGAGTCTGTGATGCAGGATTTTAACGAACATTATTCGGTTTTGTTGCGCGAGTCGATTGACGGACTGAATATTCGCCCGGACGGTTGTTACATTGATGCGACGTTTGGCCGTGGCGGTCATAGTCGTGCGATTTTGCAGGCGTTGTCGGATAAGGGGCGTTTGCTTGCGATAGATCAGGATCCGCAAGCGGTGGCGTTTGCTAATGAGCAGTTTGCCGATGGCCGTTTTGAAATTGTTCACGCGAGTTTTTCTGATTTGTATCAGATTGTCGATGAGCGTGGCTTGCTTGGGCGGATAGACGGGATTTTGCTGGATTTAGGCGTGTCCTCTCCTCAGCTTGACGAGGCTGAACGTGGTTTTAGTTTTATGCGCGAGGGGCCATTGGATATGCGGATGAATCCGTTGGTTGGCATCAGCGCAAAGCAGTGGCTGCAAGAGGTCGACGAAAAAACCTTGGCGGCTGTGCTGAAAAACTATGGTGAGGAACGCTTTGCTTACAAAATCGCGCGAGCGGTGGTGCATGATGCGCGTTTGGGGTTAATTCATACCACGCGCGATTTGGCTGAGTTAATCAGTCGGGTTGCGCCGAGTAAAGAGCGCCATAAGCATCCGGCGACACGCAGCTTTCAGGCAATACGTATTCATATTAATCGTGAACTGGAGGCGTTGCACGGTGTACTGGACGCCGCGTTGAAGGTGTTGGCACCGCACGGACGCTTGAGTGTGATTAGTTTTCACTCGTTAGAAGACCGGATTGTGAAGCATTTTATGCGCGATCAGTCGCGGGTGAAGGACTTATTTCCGGGGTTGCCAGTGATGTTGGCAACCGAAGCGCCAATATTGACACGAGTGGGCAAAGCGGTGTTTCCAAGCGATGAAGAGTGCGCACACAATCCGCGCTCGCGTAGTGCCGTGTTACGTGTTGCCGAGCGTTTGCCGGCGCCTTAAACACAAACAATAGAACCAATAAAACCGAATTAACTATTTTTATAAATTTTATATTTGACTGCTGACTATAAAGGGAATCGTTGCCATGAGTAGCATGAAATTTGATCTTCAAGAAGCAAAGGTGACTCGCCAGCCCGGTATGCCGGTGATTAAGGTCATTGGCTTAGGGGGCGGCGGCGGAAATGCCGTAGATTATATGGTGCGTATGAAGGTAGAAGGCGTGGATTTTATTTGCGCCAATACTGATGCGCAGGCCTTGGCCGGCTCGAGTGTGCCGGTTCGCATTCAAATCGGTGCGAATGGTTTGGGCGCGGGGGCCGATCCTGAACGCGGTCGGCAAGCGGCAGAAGATGATATCGATTCTATTCGTGAGCAGTTACGTGATGCTGATATGGTATTTATCACCGCCGGTATGGGCGGCGGCACCGGTACCGGTGCGGCACCGGTCGTGGCGAAAGTGGCGCGTGAAATGGGTGTTCTAACAGTTGGGGTAGTCAGCAAGCCTTTTAGTTTTGAACGTCGTACACCGGCTGCCGAAGCCGGAATTGAAGAGCTGGCCAAGCACGTCGATTCCCTGATAACCGTGCCTAACGATAAGCTACTCAAAGTATTGGGCAAGGATTTTATTTTGGCGAAAGCCTTTGATCACGCTAACGAGGTATTGTATGGCGCGGTGCAAGGGATTTCTGAATTGGTCACGCGTCCGGGGATTATTAACGTGGACTTTGAAGACTTGCGCACCGTGATGTCTGAGCGCGGGTTAGCGATGATGGGTGTGGGTACGGCGTCCGGCGAAGAGCGCGCGCGTAAAGCGGCAGAAAAAGCGATTGCCAATCCTTTGTTGGAAGATATTGCCGTAGCGGGAGCGCGCGGGATTTTGGTCAACATTACCGGCGGCTTGAATTTCAGCTTGGGTGAGTTTTATGAGGTCGGTGAGGTGATTGATCAGGTTGCGGACAAGGACGCGATTGTGATTGTCGGTACCTCGGTGGACGAAACGATGGATGATGAAATTCGTGTCACGGTGGTGGCAACCGGTTTAACCGGTACATCGGCGCAGGCTAGAAAGCCCGAAGTGGTGAAGCCTAACCTGCAGGCTGTGCAAGCGCGTGCCGAAGCTGAGCAGCGTGAGCACATGGACGAGGTGGAGAAACCCACACCGATGATGCCGTTAGAAAGTGAGGTGGTGCGTCCAAAAATAGCGGTGAACGCTGGGCCGCAGCATACAGCCACCAGCAGTAACTATCTTGATATTCCTGCATTTTTACGCCGTCAGGCGGACTAGTCGCGGTTTAGGTTGATGGCGCATCAACACACAAAGCCCGGATCATTCAAACGATTGAATTGGTCAGGGCTTTTTGCGTTTTTGCTATTGACGTTAGTGGCGATAACGTGGGTGCTGATTGTCCTCACCCAGCATCATATTCGTCATTTGGAAACCCGTTATTTCGAAGGCTTAACCCAGTTAAATCAATTAGAAGAGGAGTGGGGGCGTTTAATGCTGGAAAAAAATCATCTTAGCTCGCCGGCGCGCGTGGAGCGGGTCGCCAAAGAGCAGTTAAAGATGCAGCCGCCAACGGAGGCGGACGCCATTATTTTACCCTCTCTGGCGCCGCTGAATGCGCCTCCTTCGAGTCCGTGATGTTTCGTTTAGCTTCCCATCGTGATCATATTTTACTGGCCCTGTTATTACTGGGCTTTGTTGTTTTAGCCGCACGCGCATTTTATGTGCAGGTCATGCTGGCGGATTTTTTAGAAACCGAAGGCAATAAACGTCAGGTACGTACACTGGATGTGCCGGCACCGCGCGGGACGATTGTCGATCGGCATGGCGATATTTTGGCGTTGAGTACGCCGGTGGCTTCGGTGTGGGTGGATCCGAAGACGCTCAGTCAGTATCCGCAGGCGATCGCGCAGTTGGCCGAGGTGTTAAATGTGTCGCAAACCAGTCTAAATCAGCGCGTGCAGGCGCATCAATCTCGTCGGTTTTTGTTTGTTCAGCGTTCAATTTTGCCCCAGCTGGGGGCGCGTATCGATGCCTTGGGTTTACCCGGCGTGTATGTAAAAGATGAATACCGCCGTTTTTATCCGATGGCGGAGAGTTTAGCGCAGGTTGTCGGCTACACCAATATTGATGACAAGGGGCAAGACGGCATTGAGTTTATCTACGACGGCTGGTTGGCCGGTAAAGCGGGTAAGCGTCAAATTATTAAGGACTTAGAGGGGCGGGTTGTTAGTTTTGTGAAGGAAATCACGCCAGCGCAACCGGGTAAGTCCATTCAGCTAAGTATCGACAAGGATATTCAATATTTTGCCCATCGCGCGCTGAAGGAAACCATGATTAAGCACCAAGCTAAAGCGGCCAGTTTGGTGATTTTAGATGCTAAAACCGGTGAGATTTTGGCCTTGGTGAATGAGCCGAGTTTTAATCCGAATAATCGCGCGCAGATTAGGGGCGAGGGGATTCGTAATCGGGCCGTGGCATCGTTATTTGAGCCGGGTTCAACGGTTAAGCCGTTTGCGCTGGCTAAGGCCTTGGAGTTGGGCTTGGTCAGTGAGGATGAGCGAATTCACACCGCGCCGGGTTATATTCGGATTCAAGGCCATATGATTAGTGATGCGGCGAATTACGGCGATATGGATTTGAGCCAGATTATTCAAAAGTCGAGTAATGTCGGTACCTTGAAAGTCGCCAATCGCTTAGCGCCGGAACAGCATTGGCAGCTGCTTAAGTCGCTGGGTTTTAACCAAGATTTGGGCTTGTTTTTGCCGGGTGAGTCGATGGGCTATATGAAACATTTTAGCGAGTGGGGAGCGGTTGATCAGGCTTCGCATTCGTTTGGTTATGGATTTAACGTGAATTTGATGCAGTTGGCGCACGCTTATTTAGTGTTTGCCAATCAGGGCCAACTGCCGCCTTTGTCGCTGCTTAAGCTCGAGCAAGCGCCGACGATGACGCCAGTGTTGTCGGCCTCCGCAGCGCAGAAGATGTTGACGATGATGGAGTCGGTCGTTGATAGCGGCGGCACGGGTACTTTGGCGCGTATCGAGCGTTATCGCGTTGCGGGTAAAACCGGAACGGTGCATAAAGCGCAAGCGGGTGGGTATGAGGCGGATAAGTATGTGGCAACGTTCGTCGGTTTGGTGCCTGCGACGCGCCCGGATATGGTGATGGCGGTGATGGTGGATGAGCCTAGTCGCGGTATTTATGGTGGCGGTGCGGTGGCGGCGCCGATTTTTAGTGAAGTGATGCAGCACGCGTTGCGCTTGCGCAATATTGATCCGGATGGAGTGTTTAAATGAAAACCTTAACGCAGTTGGCGGCGTGGTTGCAGGTTTCTGCAGGCCTGCAGATTGCGCCGGATACCCCAGTTTTGGCGTTGAGCCAACAAACTAGCCAGTTGCAGCCGGGTTGGGCGTTTGTGGCGTTGGCCGGGCAGCAAGGCCATGGCGCAGATTATTGGCGTGAAGCGCAAGCGCAGGGCGCGGTGTGTATTGTGAGCGATCGTGCCATCGCCGAGGCGTCGATACCGGTGTTGGTGCGGGCGGATTTGGCGCACTGTCTTGCGCGCTTGGCGGGCTGGTTTTATGACACACCGCATCAAAAACTGAAGTTGATTGGTGTGACGGGTACCAATGGAAAAACCTCGACGACGCACTATATTGCACAAATGTTGCACGCACTAGGTGAAAAAGTTGGCCTGCTGGGCACGCTGGGTAATGGCGCTTATCCGCAACTTGTTCCTAGTGTGAACACCACTGCAGATGTGTTGACGTTGCAGTATTGGTTAAGCTGTTTTGTTGCGCAGGGATTAACTTGGGCGGTGATGGAAGTGTCGTCGCATGGGATTGCGTTGCAACGTATTGAGGGCTTGGCGTTTAGTTGTGTAGCATTGACGCAGGTGACGCGAGATCATCTGGATTTTCATGCGGACGAAGCGGAGTATCGCGCGGTTAAGGCGCGTTTGTTTGAACAGTATCCGACGCAACAGCGGGTGTTGAATGTGGATGACAGTTTGGGGCGTGCGTTAGCCGAGCGCGTGTCGGCGTTTAGTTACAGTCGCCGAAGCGAGGCTGATTTAACGGCGCAGGCGTTGGTGTTAGATCGCGAAGGTATTGCGTTTACGTTGCATTATCGCCAGCAGGCTTGGCCATGTCGCGCGGCATTAATGGGGGCGTTTAATGTTGAAAACCTGTTGTGCGCGTTAAGTTGTTTGTTGGCTTTGGGCTGGCCGATGGCGCGCTTGCAGCCAACTATCGCGCATATTCAGGCGGTGAATGGCCGTATGCAGCCGATTGCGATTAGACGTAAAGCGTTGGGTGTGCTGGTAGATTATGCACATACGGCGGATGCGTTGGAGCAGGTTTTATTAGCGGTACGCGCCCATTTGCAGCAGGGGCGTTTGTGGGTGGTATTTGGCTGCGGTGGGGATCGCGATCGCGGTAAGCGTCCGCTGATGGGGGAAGTGGCGGCGCGTTGTGCCGATGAGGTTGTGTTGACCAGCGATAATCCGCGCTCGGAGGACCCGATATTGATTATGCAAGAGATTGCACAGGGGATGGATAAGCCCGCGCACTGCATTGTCTCTCGCCAAGCGGCAATCGAATTCGCCTTAGACCAGGCACATATCGGCGATGTAGTAGTGATTGCCGGTAAGGGACACGAAACAACACAAATTATTCAAGGGGTAACTTATCCCTTTAGCGATCAGGAAGGTATCAAACAATGGGACAACAAGGTGTAATACAGTGGGCTTGCCGCCAGCTTGCCGCTTGGGCAGGAGCGAATTTACAGGGCGATGGTGAGGTTGTGTGTCGCGCAATCAGTACGGATTCGCGCAGCACGCAAGTCGGCGATTTATTTATTGCGTTGCAAGGTGAGCATTTTGATGGCCATGCGTTTATCGATCAAGCGATAGCGCGTGGGGCGGCTGCGGTGATGCTGACGAATGATCGGGCGTTAGCAGTACCGCGTTTAGTGGTAGACGACACGCGTGTCGCTTTGGGGAAGTTGGCGCAGGGTCATCGTTTGGCTCAGCCGCTACAGGCGTTGGTTGCGCTAACTGGCAGCAATGGCAAAACTACGGTTAAAGGTCTATTGGCGCATATTTTGTCGGCGGTGGCGCCGACGTTGGCTACGCAAGGCAATTTTAACAATGATTTGGGTGTGCCAAAAACCTTGTTACAAATTTCAGATGTACACCGTTATGCCGTCATCGAAATGGGTGCGAATCATCCCGGTGAAATTGGATACTTAACCGCGTTGGCTCGGCCGGATATTGCGCTGATTACCCTGGCGGCTCCGGCCCACCTTGCTGGGTTTGGCAGTTTGGAGGGGGTGATTCATACCAAGGGTGAGATTTTTAATGGATTATCGGCGCAAGGGGTGGGGATTTATAATCTCGACTCAGCGGGCGCAGCGGTTTGGGCGGCGCGTTTGACGGAGCATAAGTCTTTAACATTCGGCCGCGCCAGCACGGCGGATATTCGCCTACAAAACGAACGCCAAACCCTTAGTGGCATTGAATTTGAGCTTCAATTTAACGGTGAAATCCACGCGGTGTCGATGCCGATGTTGGGCTTGCATAATGCGATGAATGCGGCCGCAGCCACGGCCGTGTGTTTGGCGCTGGGGATAAGTTGGTCAGTTATTTTAGCAGGCCTGCAAACTTTTAGCGGCGTTGCTGGGCGGTTACAAGCTTATCGTTTAGCCAGTGGTGCGGTATTGCTTGATGATAGTTACAACGCAAACCCCAGTTCGGTAAAGGCGGCGATTGACAGCTTGGTCGCGTTGGGTGGCGATGCGGTGTTTTGTTTTGGCGCGATGGCCGAGTTGGGCGCGCAAAGTGAGGCGGCGCATCGTGATATTGGCGAGTATGCGCGACAACAAGGCGTGAGGCGGTTATTGAGTTTTGGCGAGCCGACCAAGGCCGCGCAGCAGGCGTTTGCTGATGGGCAATCAGCTTGTTTTGCCAGCCATGAGGCGCTGGTTGCTTCGTTACGAAATGTGTTACAGCAATCGCCACAGATGAACATTTTGGTGAAGGGGTCGCGCAGCGCGCAAATGGAGCGCGTGGTACAGGCTGTTTTAGAGGAGATGGATCATGCTCGCTTATTTTAGTCAGTACCTCACGCAGTATTATTCGGGTTTTGGGGTGTTTAATTATATTACCGTGCGCGCGATTATGAGTGTGCTCACTGCATTGGTGATTTCGTTTTTGATTGGCCCGGCGATGATTCGCTGGCTAACGCGATTGAAAGTAGGCCAAAGTATTCGCTTAGATGGCCCGCAAACGCACTTGGTGAAATCCGGTACGCCGACGATGGGCGGCACGTTGATTTTGTTTTCTATGGCGATTGCGATTGTGCTTTGGGGCGATTTAACGAATCGCTATTTACTGATTGTGACTTTAACGATGTTTGGTTTTGGCGTGATCGGTTTTATCGATGATTATAAAAAAGTGGTGTATCGCGATCCCAACGGAATGCGCTCACGTACTAAGTTTTTTTGGCAGTCGGTGATTGGTTTGGCGGCAGGTTATGGCTTTTATATATTAGCCAGTGTACCGGCGGAGTTGCAGTTGTTGATTCCGTATATGAAAGAAACATATCTTTATTTGGGTGCTTGGGTCGTGGTGCTCAGTTATTTGGTGATTGTCGGCACTTCGAATGCAGTGAACCTGACCGATGGCTTGGACGGCTTAGCGATTATGCCGGCGGTGTTAGTAGCAGGTGCTTTAGGCGTATTCGCGTATGTTTCAGGGCACGTTGTCTTTGCCGATTACCTTAATATTCACTATATTCCCGGGGTGGGCGAGTTGACGATTCTGACGGCGGCGTTGGTCGGTGCGGGGTTGGGTTTTTTGTGGTTTAACGCGCATCCGGCTCAAGTGTTTATGGGTGATGTGGGTTCGCTGGCGATAGGGGCCGCGCTGGGCGCGACGGCGGTAGCGGTACGTCAAGAAATTGTGCTATTTATTATGGGCGGGATTTTTGTGGTTGAAACCTTGTCGGTGATTTTACAAGTGGGCTCGTATAAGTTGCGCGGCAAGCGCGTGTTTTTAATGGCGCCGCTGCATCATCATTTCGAACAAAAAAACTGGCCGGAATCGCAGATTATTGTGCGCTTTTGGATTATTACGATTGTGCTAGTACTCATTGGCTTGGCAAGCCTAAAATTCAGGTAGGGCATAGTGGATTTAGTTGCAGGTTTAGGCATGAGCGGCGAATCGGTGTTGCGCTATTTAACTGCGTGCGGTGAGCGTATGTGCGCATTTGATACCCGTGAAAATATAGATTTGAGCGAGTTAAAACAGCGTTTTGCACAAGTGAGTTTTGCGCAAGGTCAGTTGCCAAAGGCGTGGATCAAACAGGTAAAACGGGTAATTTTAAGCCCGGGTATCGCGCGTACGGAACCTTGGGTGGTGCAATTAGCTCAGGCGGGTGCAGAGATTATCGGCGATATTGAATTGTTTGCGCGTAGCGTGTCGGCACCTGTGATTGCGATTACCGGTTCGAACGGAAAAAGCAGTGTGACTACCTTGGTTAGCGCGTGTTTACGCGCCGAAGGCTATGAGGTAGGGATGGGCGGCAATATCGGTATTGCGGCGTTGGATTTATTGCTTGATGAGCGCGACTATGATGTGTTTGTACTGGAATTATCCAGTTTTCAGCTGGAAACAACCTATTCGCTGCATAGCGCCAGTTCCGTGGTGCTCAATATTAGTGAAGATCATATGGATCGTTACGCCCATTTACAGGCTTATATTCAAGCTAAAAATACGATTTATCAAGATACCGAATTGGCCGTGGTCCCGCGTGGTTATGAGGATGCTTTATGGATAACTCAGGCAACGCCACGGGTGTATTTTGATTTGAGTCCGCCGCGCTCGGCGCAGGATTATGGTGTGATAATGCGTGATCAGCAGGCCTGGTTGGCACGTGGCGATGAGCCGTTAGTGGCGGTAGCGGCAATGCGCCTGAACGCGCCACACCACCAGCTTAATGCGTTAGCGGCGATGGCCTTATGCCAGCCGTTTGCCGTGTCGGCGGCTACCTTTGCTAAGGTGTTGGCTGATTTTAATGGCCTTGCTCACCGTACGCAATGGGTCGCGCAGCATCAGGGTGCGGATTGGATTGATGATTCAAAAGGCACTAATGTCGGCGCAACCTTGGCGGCGATTGAAAGTTTTGGCTGTCAATTAAGTGACGGCGCGCGCTTGATTTTATTAGCGGGGGGCGTCGGTAAAGAGGCGGATTTTGCGCCCTTGGCGCCTGCGCTTGCGCGCTATGGGCGTTGTGCGCTGTTATATGGGCGCGATGCCCCCGTCCTCGCACAAGCTTTACAAGGCGCGCTGGCGATTGAGCAGGTGAGTACGCTGTTTGATGCGATTGAACGGGCGATGGTGTTGGCGCAGCCGGGCGATGTGGTGTTGTTCTCACCGGCGTGCGCCAGCTTTGATCAGTTTAAAAATTATCAAGATCGCGGCGAGCAATTTGCCCGCGCGGTGAAAGCGCGTTTGGCGCGGGAGGAGGCGTGAGTAACGTGAGAACGCCGCCATCGGCTTGGCCGGTTGATTATTGGTTAGTGCTGACGATGGTGGCGCTGATGTTTTTGGGCTTGACAATGGTGTTGTCGAGCTCGTTGGCGATTAGCGAGCAACGCTTTGGTCAATCGACGCATTATTTTATTCGTCAAGCGCTGGCGTTGGGATTGGGTGTGGCGGCCGGTTGGCTGGTGTTTAAAACCCCAATCCATTTTTGGCAGACCCATCGGGGAAAGGTGTTTATTTTTGGCTTGCTGCTGTTGGCCTTAGTGTTGATTTTTGGGCGTGAAATTGGCGGGGCGAAACGCTGGCTGCCGCTTGTGGTGATGAATTTTCAACCGGCCGAGTTTGTCAAAATCGCGGCGATTATTTTTGTCGCCGGTTATTTGCAACGACATTTAAGTGCCGTGCAAGAGGACTTTAACGCCATTATGCGTTTGTCTTTGCCGTTCGGATTAATGGCCTTATTGTTACTGTTTCAGCCAGATTATGGCACCACGTTGTTAATTGCGGCGGTGGTGACGGCGATGTTACTGATTGTCGGCGCGCCGTGGCGTTATTTTGTGCTCACGATTGTGCCGGTGTTGGCGTTGCTGACGGTGTTGATTGTGTATTCGCCTTATCGGATGGCGCGGGTAGCCAGCTTTCTTGATCCTTGGCAAGACCCTTATGGCACGGGCTATCAGTTGACCCAAGCGCTGATCGCATCGGGCTCGGGCGGTTGGTTTGGTACCGGCTTGGGCGCGAGTGTGCAAAAGCTGCTGTATCTGCCCGATGCGCATACTGATTTTTTATTTTCTATTTTTGCTGAAGAGTTTGGTTTTATTGGTGTGGTTGGTTTGCTGGGTTTATATGCCTTGTTGATTATACGTATGTTTAAAATTGGTCGTGCCGCGAGTGAAAGCGAAAATCGGTTTCCCGGTTTATTGGTGTATGGCATCGCGACTTGGATTGCGCTACAAGTGATGATTAACCTTGGCGTGAATCTTGGGTTAGTGCCAACCAAAGGGCTGACTTTGCCGTTTATGAGTTATGGTGGTAGTAGTTTAATGATGTTGTGTGTCGCGATGGCCTTAGTGTTGCGTGTGGACTTCGAGCAACGCGCGGGATCCTTGCCGCCTTTAGCGGCCGATACAACGAAAAAGGAGGGCGCGCATGACGCAGCTTAAACGCGTGGTCATTATGGCTGGCGGTACAGGTGGCCATGTTTTCCCCGGGATCGCTTTGGCGCAAGCGTTTGCCGAACGTGCTATGGCTTGTCATTGGTTGGGCACTCAAGGCGGGATGGAAGCAAATTGGGTCGCGCAGGCGCATATCCCGTTTTCCGCTATCTCGATTAAGGGGTTACGTGGCAATGGCTTAAAAGGTTGGTTGCTGGCGCCGCTAAATGTATGGCGTGCATTTTGGCAAGCGCGGCGTATTTTAAAACAGCAGGCGCCTGACTTGGTGATTGGCATGGGCGGATTTGTCTGTGGCCCCGGTGGCTTGGCGGCGCGTTCTCTCGGCATCCCGCTGGTGTTGCATGAGCAAAATGCGATAGCTGGTTTAACAAATCGCCTGTTGGCGCCGCTAGCGCGTTATATTTTTTGCGGATTTGAACAAACGACATTAAAAGGCGCGAAAGTCGAAGTTATCGGCAATCCGGTGAGGGCTGAAATTGAAACGCTTACGCCATTGACGGCACCTTTAGTGCGCCATATTTTAGTTATCGGTGGCAGTCGCGGCGCGCGCGCGCTGAACGAAACCGTCCCGCAAGCGCTTGCGCAAATCGATCAAGCCGAGCGCCCGAGTGTGTTGCACCAAACCGGACAGGGCGACGTGGCGGCAACGCAGGCTCGTTATCACGCGTTGGGCGTGCAGGCAAATGTGGTGCCATTTATTGATAATATGGCCCAGGCCTATCAACAAGCAGGTTTAGTGATTGCGCGCTCGGGCGCGTTGACCGTTTCCGAGTTAATGTGTGCCGGGCGCCCAGCGATTTTGGTGCCTTTTCCGTTTGCCGTGGACGATCATCAAACCGCGAATGCGCAAGTGATGGTTGAGCTTGATGGTGCAACGTTGATACAACAAAACGCGCTAGAAGCGGCGTCGCTGGCGCAAGTGATCCGAGACAAATTAGATAGCCCCGATACGCTTGCCGCCTCCCAACGTTTATATCAAGCGGCACAACGCCAAAGCGCTCAGCGCTTGGTTGCCCGCGTCATGCAACTGATTTAGCCCTTTTGCTTAGGAGGCTTGCTTTCTTCAAAAGTAGCAGGCCTGCAATAAGATAAGGGCGGTTATGTCATCAAGTCTAATGACCACCTGACGGCTTTGTGGTTAAATGATACTGTCAGTCTATGGAAAACTACGCCCATGAAAAAAGACATTATCAGTAAAGACATCGTTGAAGCGATAGCTAAAGATGTCGCCACCTACTTGCTGGGTTTGCACATCAGCGAGATAGAATTTGTGCAACAAGAAATGTTGCGCGTGGAAAAGCGCGAAGCCGATACTGTATTGCTGTGTAAAATTAACGGCGCCCCCGCAATTTTGCACCTAGAATTTCAAAACAATAACGACAGCAGTATGCCTATCCGTATGCTGCGCTACTTTACCGATATACGTCAGCGCTACAATAAACGCCCGATATATCAATATGTTATCTACATCGGCAAACACGCGCTCAATATGTCTGACCATTTGCGCGAACAAAGTTTAGAATATCGCTACAACCTAGTTGATATGCACAAGATTGATTGCGAAACCCTGCTAGCGCTTGATAACCCGGATGCGCTGGTGCTCGCGGTACTTTGCGACTTTAAAGAAAAAAACGAAAAAGACGTACTCACTTACATCGTGCAACGTCTAAACCAACTGGTCGGGAATGATAGTCATGGGCTAGGGCACTATATGCTCATGCTTGAAACCCTATCCGAAAACCGCCAACTGCAACACACGTTAGAAGAGGTAGAAGCCATGTTAAGAGAAACATCCCTAAAAAGCCTGCCCAGCTACAATATCGGCCTAAAGTACGGCAAGCTTGAAGGTTTACAGCAAGGTATTGAGCAAGGTATTGAGCAAGGTATTGAGCAAGGTATTGAGCAAGGTATTGAGCAAGGTATTGAGCAAGGTAAACTCAATACCGCGATTGAAATGATTGCCGAATTTGGCTTATCTGTGGAAAGTGTTGCCAAAAAACTCAACCTGCCGTTGGATGAACTCATGCAACGCCTAAATCAACTCAACAAACACTAATCCCTGCTAAAACGCACTTAAAACAACCTTTCTCTAGTTACCAAGTTATACGTGATAAC
>Ga0172377_10003886_pt1 | contig 15400 bp, 24 predicted proteins | sample Pumphouse3metaG_FD_119749 | JGI IMG/M metagenome (GOLD analysis project Ga0172377, IMG submission 119749) | Leachate microbial communities from a municipal landfill in Southern Ontario, Canada - Pumphouse #3 metaG | ecosystem: Engineered > Solid waste > Landfill > Unclassified | place: Canada...
AAAGGGCATCTGCACCATAGATTTCTTTAATAAGTAATAAGCTTTTCAGTGTTAAATCTAATGATACAGTTGAGTCTTTCCCACCACTAAAGGCATTTGAAAGAACCCTTTTGTCTTCTAAGTAAAGAAACATTATCTGTTTCAATACTTCTATATGTTTTAAAATAATAGGAGCAGTAAAGCCTTTAATATTTGTTGGTAATCTTCCTTCATTTATAAGTGCTTTTATTTGCTCTTCATATTTTTTCAAAATCAATGATTTGAATATAGGTGATTTTGACACTAATTACTCCTTATTAAATAAAGAGATATACTAATCCCTTGTAGGGATAGACAATTGTATATCCCTAATGGATTAGCCTTTTATGGCAAAATTCTAATGTTTCTTTTAACCTCTATCAACAAATTCTATTTTCTTTACAATTTGTTTGTAACCATCATCATACATTTCATAATTAGGATCTTCAAATTGTGGATGTAAGTTTTTATGAACTTCACACTCTTCTAATGAGATATTATGATTAAATGTTGAAATAAGATCGTCAAGAAAATCTTGTTCATCTTCATAATTAAAGATAAAATTTGGATATTTTCTTGCAATATCTTCAGAAATTTTAATTTCCAAAGTTACTCTTGCTGTTAGTGGTTTTATTTTTTTATTCATTGTTTTTTCCTTGTTATTCTTGACAATAAGCCCAAAGTAAAGCATCAACAATTGATCCACTACAGTGTGCCCCATCTACTTCTTCAATTTCTGTATTACCATTTCCAAAACGGAAAGTATCTAAATCTTTGATGTCATACCAATAGATTTCATATCCACCTTTTAAGTTATAAAAAACATTTGCAAAATAATCATCATCTTCACAGATAACGATAATTTCATCATCGTATTTTTTTAACTCTTTTTTAGTAATACCACTGATTTTATTATCATCAATTTCAATTTCTAGTGTATTTTTTCCTAATATTAAAGTCATTTTATACTCCTTATATGGCCCAAATGCCACGTTGAACATTGGTATGATGTTTTTGTAGTTGTTGTCTTATTTTTGCTTTCCAATTGCTATTTTTAGCAATTAGTGATTGTGCTACTTTTTCAACCTCAGCATAGATTGTATTTAATGAAACTGAGCCATTAAATTGCATCATAATCAATCTGATAACAGAACGCCATGTTGAAGCAATTAATTTTTGCCCTTCCTTTGCAACTTCAAAAGCAACTTGATAAATCGAAGCAGCTTTCTTTTTCCAAAGAATTAAATACTCATGTGAAATTGGAATGAAGTTCCTGTTTGAATACTGTGTATTCGCACTATGTGTATTATGTTGCATTTTAATTACAACATTAAGCAATTCATTTTTTGGCATCATTTTAATAAAATCTGCTTGATATGAACTGCACACTCCAGAAACCTTTTGATCACCAATTAAAGTGGCATAGATTCCACCATTTTTAGTAGCTTCTCTTTGATTGAGTAGCATTACTTGTGACATGGCAATAAATTCATCTGCATTTTTACAATGAGAAGTATCACCTGAAACATATCCTTGCCCTTGATTCCATTGTTCACCAGAATATTTAATCATATCATGGTATGGAGGGTGGGTAAAGCATATATCAGCTAATTGGGGTAACTCTTTAGCAATTGACATTTTGGTAAAGTCATTTCCATACCGTAAATCCAAACCTACATAGTTAATCCCTAATGCACGACATACATCACCTGATGTTCCAGAACCTTCGCAAGCATCTACAAAAAGTTTTGGTTTAAAAAAGTTAATCATATCTTTGATTAATAGTCCTGTGCAATTACCTCGATAACTGTTATTCCCGAATCGATTATCCCGTGCAGGATATGAAACTACCGAAGTGTTTGCAAAATTTGTTGTTGTTAAATCATTATTCATAGCGTTGAACTCCTTAATTTTTATGTTTTTTTGATTTAAAAAAAATGAGGAACGAATGTCCCTCATTGGTTATGAAAATAGAACTCCGTTGTTAAACGTCTTTCTCTTTTCTTTACTATATTGATTACCGCTCATTTGACGCATCGCTTAATGCAGTTACTAACTCTACAGTGAGGTCATATATTTCAGCAGTAAATTCCACGCCATTGGTTTCAATAGAGCTAAGAACTCTGTTTAAAAACCCTTGTTTATCAAGTTTTGTATCTTCTGCAATTGCTGCTAGAAAATCTCGTTTTAATTTTTCAGATAATTGATTAAGTTGCATTGTTGAACTCCTTATAACTTAATAATTAATTTTTGAACTAAATCATCCAAGGTTTCCCTTGCAAGATATAATTCAAACCATTTACTTAATGTGTCGTAACCATCTTTGCCAACATACATTCCAAGGAGATTTAAACCTTTAGTGTTTGAAAGAGGATTATCTGTGATATTCCCATCTGTAAAACAAAAGTTGTAATCAGCTTGTTTGAGTAGTTTTTTAGACAACTCTACTGTACCTGCAATTCCTTCTGCATCACCATAGGCATAAATATGAGAGATTTCCTCATCGCTTAATGGCAATTTCAAAGTCATTGTTTGATGGCTAGCACCCCTTGCACCTGTTAATATGATGTTTCCATCTACTAAGTTTTTTCGTGCAAAGCAAGAAAGCATATACGCTAAAACTCTGGCATTTTGGATAGGTGAACCTTCCATTGAACCAGAACAATCAATAATTAAATTGATTTTCATTTTAGCCTTAACCTCTAGTGTCTTTTTACGATACATTTTGTCAAACCGTGAGTTCATATAATTTCTTACATTTACTCTGTTTGTTGGGTTTGATTGATTAATTTTTCTTTTTTTAGCTTTGAAGATTTTTTCCATAATTGGAAGTAATTTATCACCAAGTGATTTATCAAAGCTAAAATGGTTATGTTCAGAATAAATACGTTCGGTACTTTTAGTTGAAAATTCATAATCAATATTTGACAACGCTTCTGCTTCTTTCGTTTCTGAAAACTCATCTTTATATCCAGATTTTTCACCTGCAATATCTTCTGAATCTTCATCGAACTCTTTTGCAATAGAATCACCATCTTCTAATTCGTTGTTATCTTCTAAATCATCATCAAGGAAACCTTGAGATTTTAAATCATCTAACTCGTTTTCAGTTTCAGGAAATTCTTTCATCCACTCAAGCATAATAGGGTACATATCTTCCGAAGTAGCACATTCCACAATTCGCTCATAATATTCACGAACACGCTTCATCTTTGCTAAACGGCTTCTATGTTTACCATCTTTTCTCAAGTAGACAAAAAACATTTGAGTTGCATTAGAGTCTTTATCGATTTCAGGAATGTTGATAAATTCATCACTTCTAAATTCTCTTCCGGTTTTCAATCTCCAAAGGTATTCAATCCGAGCATCTTCAAATAAGTTATAGAGGGAGAAAGGCACTTTGTTTGTGCTTAACCATTTTCTTAATCCTTTATGATCTCTTGTTGTATAACAAGCATGAGCCATTTCGTGATGCAGAAGGGTTTTAACAAAATACTCAGTACCAAGTTTACTCTCTTTAACTACCATGTTCATTGCTTTATCACCGAAGTAAATAAAGTGTTTTTCAAACTTATGATTGAAGTACCAACAAGCAGTATCAAAGTTCTTCTTTAAAGAAATTGTTACCCCTTCCATTGGTACATAATCTAAAACGAGCATATCAATATACTCGTTTTTTGTAATTTCAATTACTTCTTCTATGGTAGGTTTTTTCATATTAGCTACCTTTTACACAAAGTAATTCACAAGCATTATCACTCATAAGAGTCATAAGCCGTTCAAACTCAGATTTGAGTTGATTTGTTAATGGTTCATCTAAAAAATCATCTGTAAAGATATTCTTTAATGTTTCAATTTCATAGAACCATTGTGCTGTATCATTAGCAGGTGTATAGTCAGCATAACCGTCTATTCTGTTAATGAAATCTTGTGAAAAGTTGCTTACTTTTGCAGTAATTACTTTTTCTATTTTTATATTTTTAAAACTTGTACACATTGTTGAACTCCTTGTGTTTGTGTGTATTATTTTATTTTTTCCAAAAGTTATACCAAAAGGTTAGAGCTTCTGAGTGTGAAGAACCTATTATAATAATTGTGTTACCAGGATATATCATACGATATAGCCCATCATGGAATTTAACAAGCCTATGGCCATTATGTCTTTTTAAAGACAGAGCAATATGCTTTTCCAAGTTGTCTTTTTTTTCAGTTCTTAATTTATTGTAGTGACCAATAGTTCCATAGTAAGAGGATTTACGAATTTTTGTTTTCGCTAGTGCAAAAACTCCATCATCACAGAGAACTAATTTATGATTACTTATATTTTGAGTGGGCAATGCAGGGCAAATAAGCCCAAGAAGTTTAAAGTATCTCATTTAAACTCCTTATTTGAATACACTGCTAATGGTTTTAAACACTAAATCTTTTTGTGCTGCATCCGGTTCACCGTGAATATCTCTATCGATCCATTTCATGTGATTATCTACTAAAACTGCAGATACATCGGTTTCATCAATTGATAACTCAATTGCTTCAGCCAAGTGTCTAGTGTTGATTAATTTAGAGAGGGCACTTTTCTTTCTGAATCCTTCCATTTTGTCGTAGAACTCCATTAATTGTGCTACTAAAGAAGGTTTATACTTTCTCTCTTTGATTAATTTTTCAACGATTGTTTTAACCTCATTTCTCTCACCAGGCTTATGAATAATCATAAATCTATCTTCAAGAGCCGAGTCAATACCGTCAACGTCATAGTCAGCACCAACATTCGTTGTTGCAACTACCCATAAGTGTTCTTTTTTACACTTAATAACCTCTTCGATACCACAACCATCTTTATCTAACCCGATTATTCGTCGAGTTCTTAGTGTGTAAAAACCTTTATTGTCAGGTGTTAGTGCTGCAATAAGAATTGATAATTCTCTTCCAGGTATTCTGTAAAGTTCATCAATAAAGAGAACTGTAGGATTACCTTTAGAGGCATTTCTAAATGCTGCACTTAATGCACCATCTAACCAAACTAAATCTTGAATATGCTGAGTTTCCTCAGTTCGTCCAAAACTTGCATTGGCTTTTAAAGATGATATAGCACCTAGCTTAGAAGTTTTTACTTCTTTTACAAAAGGAATGTTTTGACCTAATAAGTCAATACTCTCTAACCCTTCATAACCGCCAACTTCAAAAACAGCATTTTTTGATACTTTAAGTTCATCAATAATTTGGTGAACTCCTACTGTTTTACCAAAACCTTTTGGACCTGTTAATAAGCAGTGCTTTTTAAAAGCGTATCTTTTTAATACTTTGTCAGTTGTTGAAATTGTTGTCATGGTAGTTGTCCCTTTTTTTGTAAATTTATTGTATTCATCTTGAAGCACTACGGCTAAATTTTCATCTTTTGCAACTTGCAAAAGGTCTTTTACGTGTCGGCATATTTTTCCACTAGCCTTGTAAGAAGCCCAGAATCGACATCCGCTTGATTTGTCAAACATATGATAAAGCTCGTTGAGTTTTGCTTCAGCCACAGCTTTGTGACCGGGAACAACCTCATTTAAAGCAGTTGAAATATGTTTTGAGGCTTCAGTTTTACTCATAGACTTTGTATTGTCAGTGAAAGAATCACCACACCAAAAGGCATACTCTTTACCATCGAAAGCCAAGATAACAGTGTGTCTTTTTGAGGCATCAACTTTATGCACCATGTTTCCTACATAAGCAATTGAAAAGCGAGTTTCACCTGTATCTATATCCCTAAAAGGATAAGGAGTAATAAGTGATTTTATACTTTCGTAATCTTCATGCGTTTCGGCTTCATCGTACCATTCTAATAATTGTGATTTTGTAAACATTGTGTTGAACTCCTTATAATGTTTATATGTTATGCAGCTTCATGTGTAGAAGCAACTGTTTCTAATAATGAGTCATGGATTTGTTGAGCTTTTGTAGCACAACGCCATAAAAAGTAATACGACTCATTTAACTGTTCTAGCCACTCTTCAATTAATGAAGGTTCGGCAATATTAATTACGGGGGTTTTAAATCCGCATGATTGAGATAAGAACGCTGCAGCTATGTGCGTAATCATTTTTCTCTCAGCATAGTCAAGCTCTTTTTCATCTACTCCACTAATATAAAGATTGTGAAGGAAAGCATCACCTAAAGCTTTAAAAACTTCTGGATAATACTCTGAGTCAGTTTCAGTAGTTTGTTCAGACAACATTAAGATGTTATCTCTTGAGTTAAATCGGGTTAAACCAGATGTACTCTCAACTGTAACTTCAGAAGCATCAATTAGTTCACTTGCTTTTACAAATGCTGTATTATCCTCTTCATACTCAATACCTTCACTTTGTTGTAGGTTAAAGACATTAAAATATTTTGTGAAGCAATATTTATCAAAAATATGCTTTTTTGTAATAAATTTAGTGTCTTGTTTTTTGTTTGCCAATTCAACTGCTTCATCACTACTAAAAGCGGTGACATTGAATTTGTTGCCTTGAAAATTAAAACGATATACCCACGATGTGAAGAAAATAGGGTGAGATTTTTCACCCGTTATCACACAACCACCTTTTGCACATATTTGTTTAAATGTTAAGAAGTTAGAGGTTTTATAACCTTTTAATTTCATTACCATTGATAAATGCAATCGGTTAAATTTTGTGTAGTGTTTTCCTGTATTAAAATTAACAGGAATAGAGCCTAAAGCTTCAAACGGATTTGACTCCGTTAAGTGTTTAATGAATGATTGATTGATTTCATCAAGCATTTCGTATATTTTTGTATTTGCCATGTTGAACTCCTTACGCAAATATTATTATTCTGCTTCGTTTTCAGAAGCTATGTTTTGTACAGTTTCAGTAGTTTTTTTAACTGCTAAAACTACACCACCTACGGTAAATGCTACTGCTGTTTCTGCAACAAAGCCAATTCCTAAAAATAGGTATACAGGGCTTAATAAAACATCTGTAGCAGTAATACCATCGTTGGTATTTTCTTTTGTAATTTCACTTGCAACTGCACTTAAAGAGAGTGCTAAAACTAATAAGATTGAAAAGATTTTTTTCATCTGTTATCCTTTTCTTTTTTTGAATTTCTAACACCCTTCCAACCTGTGATAAGGAGTGCAACTGTTTGTGATACTCTTTTTAATTCAACGGTAGCTTTAAACTTTGTTGAATTATGAATTTCTTTTGTTTCTCCAATCTTTAATGATTGAGCCATTATTGCAGCGTTCCCGATAATATTCATTGGAAAGACTCTTTCGTTTAAAGCGTCCCTGAAATGACTTGTCGAGATAATCGCTATTTGTAAGCCATCATAGGCTTTTAATAATTGTTCTGTGTCATTGAATCTCATTGTCCCACTCCTAACCCAATAATTGTCATAACTATTATTATTGTAAAGAGTATTGACAACGCTTTAAGAAAATCAAAGAAAGCATTACTGTAAATTCGTAGTTCCAAACTTTGAGTTTTTTTCAAACGTATAAATTGTGCTATAGAGATAAGCAATAAGTAACCAAATGGCACCAATAAACTATATTGTTTTTCTGTATATAGTAAAATACTGAACAAAATGATTGGAATAATCACAAGGTGCATTAAAGCTCTTGCACATCCTTTTTTATAGAAAAGATTTGAATTTTTCATGTTGAACTCCTTATATTCAATCTTTAAAGTATTTCGTTGGCCATAGAAATGAAATTCTCATAAGCAAATTTTTCATCCCAAGGATTAATAATTTCACCTAATGGTTCATTTAATGACAACCAATATTCTTGATTTGGCAATAATTTTATTGCTTCATCGACCATAATTCTTTTATCTGCTTTTTCTACTTCTTGCGAAATAGGGTATGAAACCTTGTAGCAGTCAAAGACTTTTTTAATGATTGTTTCTTCAATCTTTTTAAACAGTGGAAAAGCTTTTTTAATAGGGGAAACTAAGTCGCCCATATATGCTTCACCAACTTCATGTAAAAGTGCTTGTCTTGCAAACTCTATTTCACCTCTCATTAAAAAATATCGTGCCAATAACACTGAGTGTTGAGCGACTGTATATTCTGTTTGTCCAAAGAACCGTTTTTCTCTTGAAAGTGATGTCGCAATGACTTCAATATCAATCGTTTTACAATTTGGGTTAAATGGTTTGAAAAAGTTTCCTTTTTTATCCATTAGTACCGCATCTTCAAGTTCTTTTTTGATGAGTATGTAAGTAATTTGCGTGAGCACAATTTTTGTGATTTTTTTAAGCATTATTAATCCTTTTATTAACTCCAAAGGAGTCCAGATGAACTCCTTAAGTGGAGAAAACTAAAAATTAAAAACGTGATTTAAGTTGCCGTTTTGAAGTAACTCGTTGCAATCGCCACCGAGTTTAATATCCCAATGTTTGATAAGGACTCTTGCACCTGCAAGTCTTAGCTTTTCAGCCATACCTTTTAAAGAGTATTTGCTGTAAGGAATGTTGTTGGCAGTTAAACTCTTTAAGAGTTCATCTGCTTTTTGCTTTCCTGCTAAGTCATTTACAAATGAAAGTTTTTCCTCACCATACTGAATGTGGATACTTCCGTAAGCTGCTTTTCGTCCTGCTTCATCTTGATCAAAACATAAACAGATAAATTTGCCTCTTAATAATCCTAAGATTTCTTCACTCATTCCATTAACACCGGGTGATGCAATGAAGTAAGTATTGGCTTTTTCATAGTTTATTTCGCTTTGACCTATTTTTGATGAAGTAAGTGGTAAAGATAAGCCATCGGCACTACCTTCTACTAAGAATATACAGCTATTTTTATCGGCTAATAAATCTCTTGTAAATCCAAAAGGCAATGGGTAACAGATTTGTCTATTACTCATTTCTGGTTCTTTTAGATTTTTACTTTGCCAATCAGCAAGTTCTATGTTACGAAGTTTAAGACCTGTAACTGTATTTGAGTATAAGTCAAATGAGGGAATGACGCAGAAACCTTTAAAACAGTATTGTTTAAATACATAAACATTGTTACCATTTCTATCTAAGACCTCATCATCTTTTTTCATTTTCTTCTTTATAACACCAAATTCAATCAAATCGTCAAGTGGAAACAAATCCAATAACTCTTTTTCAAGCTTTTTGACATCATTAGTTGAAAGAAAACCAATTTGACTTAAATATCTATTTGAAGTATCTATACAACGACTTGCGTAGTATTCAAGCTTCTTATCTTGTTCAGTGAGCATAGAGTATTGATAAATGAACGTATAGACCATTTTCAATTTTTGACTCTTTTTCATCACTGAGTATTTAGGGAGGTATTGTGAAATAGCAATTTTGCTATATTCTTTATCCTCTTCAAACTCTTGATACTCTACTTCAGGCACATTATCTACCACTTGCGTAGTTGAAGCAGTAGCTTCTGCAAATGGAACATAATCACTTGTTGTATTGGTGTATGAAGAGTTGTTATCGAGGTCATAGTTTGCAAGACGTGCCAACTCTTTAAGAGTGTCATGGTTGCTAAGATTTCCTCTGTCTTGCACATATTCCCAAATATAAGAGAAATAACCGCAGCTATCTTCTCTATTACAAGCAACTTTAGGTACGCCTGTTTTACTTCTTGAGATATATGCTCTTTTCTTACCACACGAAGGACATTCGCATGAGTAGTTTTTTGAACCCTTACGAGGGTTTAATTCGCTAAAAGCAAAGGCAATATCAATATTTGGATATATGTCATCTTTTAGCAAGTTTTGTAGAGATTTTTGTCCCATAATATACTCCTTTGCTTCTTTAGAAGCTAAAATTAATTAGCCTCTTTTTTACAAAGAAGCACCTATTTTTTAAGTTGATTATTAAGCGTTATTAGAAACGCTACAAGCAAGATTAAAATGCCAATAGCTATTACTGAGCCTTCCATGAGTCATCCTTTCCTACTTTTTGCATAAATGCAGCAGTAGTTCGTCTAGCAGTTTCTTTAAGTACAAATCCTAAGAAAAATACCAAGAATAACTGTAAGATGGTTTCTTTTGAAGCAATAACCATAGCAAGTATGGCAAAGCTTGAAACATTCGGACCAATATCTCTGATGAAATATAAGAAAGACAGCACATTGTTTCTGAATACATAACTGCGTCTTGATTTGCTTATTAACCACTCAAAGTGGTTATCGGTAATTAAACCTTTTACAAAGCCAAAACTTAGTGTTATAACACTTAAGAGTAGAATGATAGAAGATAATATTGTTTGCATATTAACTCCTTATGAAATGGTCATTCTGAATGAAGAAGATGTTTTTACATACTCCTCATACATTTCAGGGTGTTCTGCTTTAAAACGAGTGGTGTCAAATCGATTAGATTGTGATTCCTTACATTTTGCAACAGCTTGCATTTCCCCATCAATTTTGACTGCTTCTGTACCTGTATTAACAAGATACTCTTTGAGTTGTTTTTCAAGTAGTGAAATTTCTTTTTCGAGTTTTTTGAACTCTTTGATTTTTGCTAAACTTTGAGCTAAATCTTCAGGTAACTCTGCAGCGTGTTTTCCTTGTTTTGGACATTCCATAATAAATGGGCACGTTCCACAGTAGTTTTGGATAATGGCTTTTGGTTCAGCACCATTTTGTAGACAATCTGCAAGATGTTCAGCTTTACCTAAACATACTTCAAAGATTGCATCATCGAATTGAATATCGAATGTTTCGTACCAACCGCTATTAACGTCAATTACGATAACTTTACCTTCGACCATAATATCTTCATCTTGTAAATCACTAATCAATAATCCCATTTGGGTATTGACTTGCATTATCCAAGATTCATATGGCTCTGAAATAGGTGCAGACACCGTTTTAACCTCAACAACAATACGTCGGTTTTTTGAAGAAATTAAATAATCTAAGTGCGCTTTTATTGGAAAACCATTAATATCAGCTTCCAAGCATACTTGTCTTTCGTAATTAGTTCCTTTAAGCATTTTAGCTGCAATTTCTTCGGCATTATGACCACGTTGAAACACAATGTGTTTACTAACTTCGTGTTCGCTTGCTTCTAATTTGCTTTTAATCGTCTTAAATGGACAACCACCAATATCTGAAGCACCAATGTACTTACTTCTATCACCTAATGATGAAACAGACTCTTCTTTTAGAGTTTTAATAAGGTTTTTCCCTATGAACTCCTTGAAACTCATTTTTGGAGTAGCCGTTGTAGTCATAACCTTAGTCATTTCGACCTCCTTGAGTGAATTTCGCTTCATTTAGCCAAATTTCGATTTGTCTTTGTTCTGCAATATGTGCAATAAAACCTAAACCAATTAAAATCCCGAAAATTTGACAGATGTGTACTATTGTTTCCATGTTGAACTCCTTTTTTATTTTGAAAACGTAAGATTTAATGGTTCTGTAGGGTGGTTAAACTCTACAAGAACTTTTTTAGTGTTAAAATCTTTATTAGCTTGAGTAATAAGGATTTTACCTTTGTCTTTTTCGATTTGAAATTCCTCAAAATCTTTTCCATCTTTTCCATTAAACCAACGTGTGATTGTCATAGATTTATGAGAAAGAGTGTATTTGCCAGAATCGCTATACAAAGAATTTGTTGTTTCCAAACCGTGTTGATTTTTTCTGATTTCAAGATGAATGTGAACATATTTATTCAAAAACTCTTGAAAGATCTTTTTTGTTTCTACTACCATGTTGAACTCCTTTAAAAGTAAAGTGTAGAATTTCAAATAACTCCCGTTTAGGAGTTATTAATTATTACTCGAATGGAAGTTCATTCTCTTCATTGAAAGAACTCATATCCATTTCAGACTGTATTTGAACTGCTACTTTAGGAATTTCCTTTTGTGCAACAGTTTCAACTTTTACCTCTTCGTGTTGAATTTCCTTAATTTGTGTTTCATCATTTCCAACTTCTACAGTTGTAGTTATTGTTTCAGGCATCAAGTGAGTTACATTCATAACGACACCTTTGCTTTTATAAAATGAGAAACCGATTTTGTTAAGGATTTCTTTGTATGTTTCAGCGTCTTCAAGTGTGCAGTTTAATTTTCCAAAGGTTTTATCCCCTGATTTTTTTAATTCAATTTCAAACCCTAATGTTTGAACATAAAGTTCAAGGTCATCAAAAGTGTTGATAATTGGATTATCAATTACAGTTTCCTGTGATTGTGTTTCGACTTCAGCATCTTGCACAATTTCAGCATCTTGAGCCACATCATTTTCAGAAGTATTGTTTGCAGGGATTTCCATACGCCAGACGTTTCCATCCGTTGTAAAGCTAAATCCTAATTTGTTGAGAAATTCTGATTTCCCGTGAGTGTTACCTTGCACAATCATGTATCCATCTTTTTCAATGGCTTTTAATCCTAATTGCTCAAGTGTTTTAGGAGCTTTTTTGACTTTTTGAATGTCGTTATACTCTTGATCTTGTTGTTCTTCCGCAACTTGTAAACCACCTAATACATCAGGATAAACATCACGTAATGCCCACGCTCTTGCACGTAATTGAAGCATACGTTTTGGATATTTACTCCAATTATCTTTAGTCATTAAACCTGCTTTTGTAGCATCTTTGATTGTAAAAGTACGAGTTGTTGCTTTTAGTTCACCTTTACGTTTTGTTTCACACGTAGCAGTTTCGCCATCGGCACTGATTTCTTCATGGATGTATTCACATACGCCTGAAGCTTTTACAAGTGCTAATAGTGCATCACCCCATAAAGAGGGACGACCATTAATAACAGAAATGTTTTGTAAAGATTGCATCGGTTTTAAACCAATTTCAACACCCATTTGCACAGCAACGATTACGTTACCAGGTTTTCCAATATAGTCTTTTGGAACGAGTCCAGATTTAGAAACTAAATCAGCGAACGTTGTTAATTGAGCAAAATCTTGAGGTGCTAAATCGAATTGTTTGTTTTGGTTTTGTATAGTTAATGCGGTAGTTTTTGGTGACATGATATACTCCTTATAGTATTGTCTATAAGGGGATATACGTGCATTATTATCCCTCAAGGGGATAAAAGTATATCCCCTATATGGGAAGGTCATTTAAAATGACAACATAATCTGAAAATCAGGCAGGAGTTCTTAGAACCCTCTGAATGATTTTGCTATTGGAAGTGCGTTTTCATTAATATTCTTTGTTGATTCCACAGCATAAACTGTTGTAGCAATTAATAATAATGGCAGCACAGATTTTAGAAAAATACGTTTCATGTTGAACTCCTTGCGTTTTTTCTGAATATGTGTGTTATAATGCAAATAAAAAGGTTTGATTATGAATATAACTCCAATTGAAGCTACAATCATTAGCATCTTATTTATTGCAACAATACTTGTAATCGGTAAATACGATTTCGAGAAAAAAAACTCTTAATGTTTTACAGACTTACTTTTGCGTAGATAATCGTATTTTCCTATGACCAACAATGTGGACAGGAAAATAGTTCCATATAGAACACCTTTAAGTGCTACGTCGATTTCTAACATTTTTTATCCTTTTTAGATATTTATTTTTTTCCTTTAATGTCCCTAAGATAAGCACCGTACCCTACAAAGATTAACCCCACCATAAATGGCAAGATTTCAAATCCAATTGTGGAAGTATAAAAGGTATAAACAACAGCTCCAATAATAGAACCGCCTACCATATACAACACGTCACCTAACAATTTTAAAATTGGTTTAGTTTTTGGATTAGTAATAATCTCTTCGTAGATAAGTGTAGTGATGCCTAATTCTCTAAGGAATAGGATTAAAATAAATAAAATTTGAATGATTATAAATTCTACCATTTTTTTACCTCACAAGTGTAAGGGTACAACTATCCCTAAAGGGATAAACTTGTATCCCAAAGGGTTAGCCATACATATATATGGTATCAATGTGTGTGTAACTATTAATCTTTCAGCTATTAGAAAGGTATTTCATCTTCGTCGATGTCGATTTCTGGAATTTCTGTATTTTGCTCATAAGGAGTGTTCCCGTAAGCATTTGCAGTACCACCTTGCGGTTGATATGTTCCATAATTTCCACCAGAAGATTGTTGTTGAGATTGGTCATTAGATGCCCATGAAGCGACTTGAAAGTCACCTACATTAATCTCGCAGTTGAAGTATTCTTTAATACCACTTTCGGTTTCTTTTTTAGTATATGTTGCACTAATGCTTCCATCAACTAGAATAGACTTAACTTTTGATTTGTTAAGAAGTTGCTTATCAAAAAGCTTTTGACCTCTATCTCCAAAAAATTTAACTCTATAAAAAGAAGGGTAATCCGTTTCTCCAACTTTTTTGTTAATCGCAATTCTTTGAGAAAAAATATTCATATTTGTTGCATTGTATATTTCTGCATCTTGTTCAACTAAGTTGGCAAGAACATTATATGCTTTTGCATAATTTTGAATATTTCCTTGTAGAATGGTGATATGTTCAGCAGTAATAATTGCTGCTTTTTTTGTAACAGAAGCCGTATCCATTTGAAAATCAGCAATTTCCAATCTTCCATCAATTTCAACGACTTGCCCTTTTTGAACTGCAATTTCAGCCTGTTTTCCAAATGACATAACTCCAAAGTATGAAACTCTTTCGTCAGTTGCTTGATTAGAAGCGACTCTTGGATTATTGTTAGTGTGACCACCAACTTTTACAGATACTAAAAATTTTGAAAACTTTGTGTTTTCTCCAACAATACCCGTGATAGGTGCTACTACTACAGTTCCCGTTACTCTTGCTTTTGCCATGTTAAACTCCTTAGTTTGGCTTGTTTACGCCTTAGCGTTTAGGTTAAATCCGAAGATAAAACCCACATTTTGAATTGCTATAACTCATTTGCAAATCAAGACATTGTGTGGCAGTATAAATACTGCTTAAGAACCCACAAATTCATAAAATTAATTATGAAGTCTTAAAAACAGAGCATATAACTCTTCAAAACCAAAATAGGCATGACAAAAGTATTGGCAAAGCCAATAAATATCATAAAGCATATATTGGCTTTGAACAGTTGTATTATGGTTTATTAAATAACTCATGTGTTCAATAGTGCTCGCAATGCACTACCCGTTTACCCATAAATTATGGGCAACTGCTCATACTCTCGTATGACAAGCTTTATTAATTAAAGCAGGGTACATGACAAAAGCTAAACCACGCTTATTTAAAGTCATGTACGGACGGACTATATCTTGCAATGTTTTACATTACTTCCCTTTTTCAACATTCATTTCTCATTCAATTTTGCTATTTCTTCTCTTCAGTTGTTGCTTCGGCTTTTACTGTTGTAGCTTCAGCTTTCACCTTTGTTGCAGTTGTTGCAACTTTTGTTTTTGTTGCAGTTGTTGCAACTTCTTTTGGCTTATCAGCCGTCTTTACTTCAACTTTTGTAGTTGCTT